>Ga0208263_100019_pt1 | contig 87899 bp, 58 predicted proteins | sample LakWasMet28_LOW6_2_FD_183872 | JGI IMG/M metagenome (GOLD analysis project Ga0208263, IMG submission 183872) | Freshwater sediment methanotrophic microbial communities from Lake Washington under simulated oxygen tension - Sediment Metagenome... | ecosystem: Environmental > Aquatic > Freshwater >... | reverse complement strand
TTCCACGGCACGTCCTCCTCCGTGTGCCAGTCATGAGCGTAAAGGCAGGTCGCCGGCTCCGCGGGGGCACCCAGAATCGGCCGACTGTATTCCGCAGCCCGGACACTGATCCACTGCCACCAGGCTTCGTAGGCCGCCTGCATCGCCTGGATCCGAACACTGGATGTCCCCTCCGTGGCGAGATTGGTCTTTTGCCGCAGATCGGCCTGCAAGTCGTATAATTCCCACGGCTTGCCCTGGGAACCCCGAATCAGACGCCACTTGTGCATAATGCGCCCCGTTTGATCCCTTTCATCCTGCATCACGCAGGCCTGCTTGTATTTCACCAGCTGGTCCAGTCGCTGATTGTCCACCACCTGAATCCGTTCGGACAACCCCGGGGTGTCATTAGCCGGATTGACATCGAGCAACGTCTTGAGGCTGTGCCCGGTGATGGCGACTCCGGCTGTCCGCTCCGGTACATCGTGCAGTCCCAGCACATCCATCAGCGTCGGCAGCAAATCACTCACGCTGGCCAATTGCGGCACTTCCCGGGCCCCGGCTGGAGTGCCGGCATAGCCACCCGCCGGCCACCGAATGAAGCAGGGTACCCGGTGCCCGCCTTCGTACTCCGATCCCTTGCCGCCGCGCAGCATGAAACTGGCCATGCCATTGTCGGTCAAAAACACGAGCAGCGTGTTCTCCGTCAGACCCGCCTCCTCCATAAACGCGAGCAAACGGCCGACGTTCTTGTCCAGATTCTCAATCGTCGCAGTGTGCGCGTCCACCCGGTTGCGCGCATCGGCCGGCATGTCGTCCGGACCGTGCGCGACATTGTACGGCAGATAGGCAAAAAACGGTTCCGACTTTTCCTGACACGTTTTCATGTAGTCAATCGTCTGCGTCGTGAAATAGTCCGTGGTAAACGCGCCCGGAATGCCCGGCTTGCTGCGCTCCCCGGGCATCTGCCCGTTCTGGTCGGTGAGTTGCACCGGTTGGTCATTCGCATAAAGCACGCAGGGCACCGTGTTCCGGTTCCCCCAGTAGTCCGGCTGCTGGTCGACGCCGCCCCCTCGGATCATGACGACGTGTTCAAAACCCCGGTCCTTCGGACGAAACGGGTAACTATCCCCCAAATGCCATTTCCCGAACAGGGCGGTGCGATAGCCGTTGGCCTTGAAAACATCCGCCATCGTCACCTCATCTGCTCGCAAAAAATAGCGGCCCATGATCGTGTGCCAGACGCCGGTTGCATCACAGTCACGACCGGTCATCAGCGCTGCCCGGGTCGGTGAACACGTGGGCGCGACGTGAAAATCAGTCAGGCGCACGCTTTCCTTGGCCAGCCGGTCGATGTTCGGCGTCCCGGGAGCATCCGGCTGCAGGTTCGAAAAACTGAAATCATCATAGCTCAAATCATCCGGCATGATGAGCAGGACATTGGCCGGAATTCCGGCTTCGCCCAAAGCAAGGGCGCAACCGAACGAAAGAGCCAAAAAGACTAGCACAGATTTTAACATCTCTGTTTACAATATGAGGAGGAACCAAAGGCGCGAAGGCAGTTGCATCCTCTCTGTGCCGTCGAGATCCCGACCCGCCAACTGATTCCCAACTTAAACAATTAAATCCAGCCGGTCCGCCCATTAGCACCAGGCCGCTGCGGCAAGTCGTCCGCCTTACTGACTGAGCGATTCCCTGAACCACGTATCTAGCCGTACCGTATTGGCTCCAGCGGAGCTGAAATCAGTCCAGATTTCGAGAAATCTGAAAAACCTCAGCGTACACACAGGGTTGCGAAGCGGACAGGTTGATCACCAGCCCCGCTCCAGTCAGATTCCAAGGCAGATAGCCCTCTTGGCCCAGCAATTTGACCCCCCGAATGGCCTCGGCAGACCTCAGGGTTGATAGGGCCTTGATAGTCATCGTGCGATCGTCCTCCGGCCAGTCGAGGACGATGGCTTAAAGCGAGCCACGATTGAGCGTGAAGCGGATATCGCTGCTGCCAAAACCGCGGAACCCCAGATTGATGTGCGCCCCAACGGGCGTCTGAGTCGACCCTTCGCCATAGATCAGCCAGGGGAGACCCATAGATCGCCTCTCCGTTGAGCTGCAGCCAGCGGCTCATGACGCGTAAAATGTCCTGCTGATCCTGCGGCCTGAACCCGTCCGGCGCCGGGGCCACGTTCAGCAGCAGGCAGCCGTTCTTGTTGACGATATCGCCAGATCGTCCACCAGCCGGTTGTCCGGCTTCTCGGGAACTGCGACCGCGAACGGGACCAGGCGGGAGAGAGTGAACAGGAATGGGACTGAAGGCTTCATGAAAATGGACAATGTTCGGTCGTCCACTTCTTCGCTTCGCGGACCGGCAGGTCGTCGGTGAAGTCCGCCCGACCGGACAGTCGGGCCTGATCAGAGCAAGGGATTACGGGTGATCTTGAAGGTGTAGGCGTTGGCACAGGGCTTCTCGTCCGGCAGGTCTATGACCAGGCCGTCCACGGTTCGGCGCCACGTCAAGGGTCCGCTATGCCCTAGCAGGCTGATGGCCGTGATTTCGTCGGAATACTTCGCCGTCGAGAGGGCGTCGATCGTGATTGTCTTGCCGTGCTCCGGCCAGCCAAGGGCGATCGCATAGAGGAATCCGTGGTTCGTCGTGAAGCGGATGTCTGCACTGGTGAATCCGTTGAATTTTACGTCGGCCAGATGCCCCACCAGGGTCTGCGTTGGACCTTCGCCGTAGATCAGCCATGGACGCGAGCCGTAGATGGCTTCCCCGTTCAATCTCAACCAGGCCCCGATGCCACGCAGACGTTCCTTCTGGGGTTCGGGGATCGTGCCGTCCGGAGCCGGGGCCACGTTCAACAGCATGCAGCCGTTCTTGCTCACGATGTCCACGAGGTCATCCACCAGCCGGTCAGTCGAATAGTACTCCAGATCGGTGGCATAGGCCCAGGAACTGCGCGAGATGGAGGTGTCGGTCAGCCAGGGTTCGGGATAGATGTCGGGCATGCGCGACCGTTCGAGGTCGATCGTGCCGGTCCCGAGTTCCATGTCCGGTCGTTTGAAATTCAGCACCGGCTCCTGTCCGCGGGCCAGCGCGTGGTTGTAGAAGTCGGCGGCCATTTTTTTGCGTACTCCCTCGGAGAGCAGTTGCATGCGGTTGTCGAACCAGAGCACATCCGGTGAATACTTTGTGACCACTTCCTCCACCTTGGCCAGCCAGACCTGCTGCCAGGCCGCGGACGGCAATGGATCGGCGTACATGTTTTCATCACCGCCTCCAGGACGTTTCCGGCTCTGCGCCGTCGCGGGATAGGCCGGACCGTAGAAGGAGGAAAACTTCGGATCGCCGGCATCAGTGTTCTTATCCCAGGTCGGGTACCAACCCCAGAGCCACTGGTGATGCATGCTGACGAGGAACTTCAGCCCGCGCTTGCGCACTGCTTTCTCCATCTCGCCGACGATATCGCGTTTCGGCCCCATCTTGGCCGCATTCCATGGATTGACGGTGGAATCCCACATCGAGAATCCATCCGCGTGTTCGCCGACCGGTCCGGCAAACTTCGCCCCCGCCTCTACGTAGAGTTCGACCCATTCGTCCGCATTGAATTTTTCGCCCGTGAACAGCGGGATATAGTCCTTGTAACCGAATCTAGAAAGCGAACCGTAGCGCTTCAGGTGCTCGACGTTGTTCGGATGGCCCGCCTTGTACATGTTCCTCCCATACCAATCTGTGGCCGCTGAACCCTGTGTCGCGGAAAAGACGCCCCAATGCGCATAGATGCCGAACTTGGCGTCCCGGAACCACTCCGGGCACCGATAGTTGCGCAGGGAATCCCATTCAGGTTTGAAGCGCGCTTCCGACGCGGATTGTGCGACGGCGCAGTTGACCAGGCCAACAACCAGAGACAGGAGGGGAACGATAGGTTTCATGGGAATAATGCGGGGGGCCAGACGTGGTTGAATCCAAATTGATGTGAGTGAATCTCGGATGTCTCAGAGCGCCCAAGAGAGAAATGTGATGGGTGATCCTCTTCCGTTGCCATCAGATGGCCACGCGCACCACTTTCCGGTGACAGTCGAAACGTGGATTTTTTTCTCAGAATAATTGGAGCCTCATTTTGTGGAAATTGGGTTCAATTGATCCGGGGCAACGGAGTCCCGCCGGTCGCGTTGGAGTGGTAGGCAGCCTCGACGCAGGCCATAGACTTGACGACATCCTCGACACTGGTCGGCAGGACAGGATCCGAACCTTCCACGTACCGCATTAGGGAAGCCATGCTGCCGACAAAGGCATCGGGAAACCAGGTACCCTTAATGGGCACGTACTGCCACTCTGGAAGCTTTTCGCCGTCTAGCAGACAGTACTCGAACCGATCTTCCTCCCCTTTTGGATAATTCTTCAGCAGACCGAACTGGGCCTTGATCGCCCCCTTGGTCCCTTCCCACTTGATGTAGCTTTCCTGATGGCGCGGACCAAACCGGTGGTCATGATTGACGGTGAGCGTCGCTCGCAGCTTGTCCCCATAGGCAAAGGCCATGGTGGTACGGGTGGAGGACAACGTGTTGGCCGGGTGTCCGCAGGTCCGGGCCCAGATCCCCCGCGGATCCCCCAAAAACGACCTCACCAGATCGACATAATGAACGCTATGCTGCTGAATCTCCAGCCGCGGGTGGTGCATCACATGCGGGAAAAGCTCCCAAGGCGTGAGCACGGTGACGCGCACCTCCATGTCGTAAATCTCGCCAATCAGTCCGCGCGCGATCAAATCCCGGGCCGCAAGGACAAACGGGGCGAAGCGCAGCTGGCAATTGATCGCTGCTTGCAGCCGTTTACGCCGGCAGACCTGCAATATTTCCAAGGCCTGCGGAAAGTCATCCCCCATCGGCTTCTGGATCAGGACCGGCGCTCCGTCCGGCAAAGTTTCCAACGCCTCAACAAATTGCGCCGGCATCAGCGCGAGATCGTAGACCGCATTCGCCGGTGCCGCCGCCACCAACTCCCGCACCGTCGCGTACACGTGGGGTATATTAAAATCCTTCGCCAGCGCCTCCGCCCGGCTGCGGGAGCGGTTGGTGATGCCGATCACTTCAAATCCAGCCTGACGATAGGCGGGCAGATGGGCGTCCCGCACGATGCCTCCGGCCCCGATGATGGCGATAGGACGAGGCTTGTCTGGATACTTGGGTTGATCGCAGGGCTTCATGGTTAGGTGTGTGTGCGCGTAAGGTCCTGCGATCGCCGGGCTTCATCAGTCACGGTGGATAGCGGCAGTCAGCCGCGGCAGACGAGCCAATGGGAGCGGAAGTGGTGCGCGAAAATCCAAAGGAAGAGGTTGACAGCCAAATTTGGTGTTTTTATTAGTGAATACAGTTTTTATTGCTGAATACCCCACGTCAATGCCTAAAAAATCTCCCTATGCCGCGCCCGCGCTGGATCGTGGTCTCGATATCCTCGAACACCTCGCTGCAGTGGGGATACCACAGTCGCAGACGGAAATCGCCGAGGCGATTGGCTGCAGTCAGCCGGAATTATTCCGCATGCTCGCTCGGCTTGAGGCCCGCAGTTATGTCCTCCGTGACGCGCAAACCTCCCGTTACGAACTTTCCCTCAAACTCTATCATCTGAGCCACACCCATTCGCCCATCGATTCGTTCCGCCGCGCCGCCCTGCCCTCGCTGCGTACTTTGGCCTCCAGTTGCGGCCATCCGGCCCATCTCTGTGTGTTGGACCGGGACGCCTTGCTTGTGGTGACCCAGGTGCGGGGGCCCCATCCGGTTTCACTTTCTATTGAAGAAGGCAGTCGATTCCCCATCGAGACCACCGCTTCCGGTCGGGTGCTGCTCGCCTGTCTGCCTGAAACCGAACGTGATGCGATACTGGCCCGATCAGAGGTATTCCCTTCGTGGAGCAAGTCGCGGCAACGGGAATTCCTGTCCTCCCTCACATCCATCCGGACCAACCGCTATCTCTACACCACGAGTGAGCTCACTCAAGGCGTGAGCGACGTGTCGGCCTTGATTGGCAAAGTCGATGGTCCGGTTCTCGGCACCGTGGCGGTCTCCTGCGTCAGCTCGCTTCTCGGCTCTTCCACGGATCCTGCCCGCCTGATCGATTTCACGCTTAAGGCCGCGGCCCAAATCAGCTCGGAGAGCGGCATTCAACCATGAGCTCCCAGAATATCTATTTTGAAGATTATATCCTTGGTGAAACCCGCGGCACTACAGGTCGCACCATCACCGAGACCGACATCGTGCTGCACGCTGGCCAGACGGGTGACTTCTACCCTCACCATATGGACAAGGAATGGTGCGCGAGTCAGCCTTTCAAGCAGCGCATTGCCCACGGCACCCTGATCTTCGCCGTGGCGGTCGGCAGCACAGCCGCAGCCATCAATCCTGCGGCCATGTCTTACGGCTATGACCGGCTGCGATTTGTCCGCCCGGTCCACATTGGAGACACCATCACGAGTAAGGTGACCATCAGCGAGAAGCGTGAACACAAGGATCCGAACCGTGGCATTGTGGTGGAGAAGCTCACCACCACCAACCAGCGCCAGGAGATCGTGCTTGCATGCGAGCACCTGCTCCTCGTCGAACGACGCGCCACGGATGGAAACAAATAGCACACAGTCATCCCACGTTTCCCCGTCTGAACGACGCGTCACCCTTCGGGACATCGCCATCGCCACTCGATTGAGCGTGGCGTCGGTGTCCATGGCCTTGCACGGCGGTCGCAACGTGTCCGCCAAGACCATGGCCCGGGTCAAAGCTGTGGCAGATACCCTGGGCTACAGGCCCGACCCGACGCTTTCGGCGCTCGCGTCCTATCGCACCAAAGTACGCGCCCCCAACGACACGGTCATCGCCTTGGTGACAAACTGGTCCACTGCGGAAGGCTGGATCCAACTTCCCCAAAACGCAGCCTTGCTCGGCGAAGCCACTGCTCGTGCCCGTGAATACGGCTATTCGCTCCAGCATATCTGGGCCCGAGAACACAGCGGCGAAGCCCTCGCACTGGATCGGCATTTGCAAGCGCGCGGCATTCGGGGACTGCTCCTGGCTCCGCCCAAGGACCAGGAACCGGAGGCGAGCTTGGAGTGGGACAACTATGCCACCGTCTGTCTGGGACGTCCGCGGCTCGGCGTGGTGCGCAATTTTGTTGAGGCCGATCACTATCACAACCTTGTGCAATGTGTGGAAAAGCTGATCGTGCGTGGGCGGCGGCGCATCGGTCTGGCCCTGCCCTCTCCTGATCAGTCTGCGCCGAGCCACTCCCGTGATCTTTTGCAATGGATCAAAGGGATTGCCCCGGTACTCGGCTTCAGCCTCGTCCCGGAGCTCGGCCTTGCCGGAATACCCACCCCGTCTGTCTGCCGTCGCTGGCTGGAGCGCTGGCGCCCCGAGGGCATCATCAGCAGCACACCCGGCCTGTTGCCTATCCTGCAGTCATCCGCTCCTCAGCTGGCGCTCAACCTCGATTACGTGAGCCTCAATACGACCGACGAGACTCCAGGCGTCCCGGGCATCGATCCCCACCTCGCCCTGATCGGAAGTGCGGCCATCGACCTGTTGCACCGCCAATTCATGCAGGCCCAGTGCGCCACACCGGCAGCTGCCTTGGGCACCCGGGTCTGTGGCACCTGGAGCGATGGTGCCTCAAACCGGACCTCCCGACAAGGTGGCCCTTCAACCGGCTTCACCCTCCTGCCGTCGGGTCGTCTCTGCGCCCTGAATACGTCGAGCGCCGCCTAGCCCTGATCCACAATAGATGAACCGCCCTCGCATAATTCCATCATTCGTTGCAACCGCTCTGAACTGTTTCAGCGCAGGTTCACTGGCCCATATTTGTTCCTTCCTTTTCAATTCTCCATCCCTCAATGACCACCCTCAAAGGCATCACCTGGAACCATACCCGCGGCTTCGTCCCCATGACGGCCACGGCCCAACGCTATCATGAGCTGCATCCCGACGTGGACATTGTCTGGTCCAAGCGGTCGCTGCAGGAATTCGCTGACAAGCCGCTGGGCGACTTGGCTGAGCAGTTTGACCTGCTGGTGATCGACAATCCCTGGATGGGATTTGTCACCGCCAACAATGTGTTGCTCCCCCTGGAAAAACACCTGCCCGCCGCCTTTCTCGCCGACCAAGCCGCCAATGCCGTCGGTCGCTCACACGAAAGCTACCAATATCATGGCAGCCAATGGGCCCTGGCGATTGATGCCGCCACGCCGGTCTCCTCCTGCCGGCCCGATCTGCTGGCGCGTGCAGGTGCCACCGTCCCGCAAACTTTCGATGAACTGATCGCCCTCGGTAAGCGCGGCCTCGTCTGTTGCCCGAGCATCCCGCTCGATGTCTATGGCAATTTCCTCAACCTGCTGACGGCCGCCGGGGAAAAGATTTTTGCCAACAAGGATGAGGTCGCCGCCCGTGAGCCGGCCCTGCTCGCCTTGGATCGCCTGAAGCAGTTGGCTGATGTCGTACCCGCGCGCTTTTTCGAACTGAATCCGATCCGCACCCACGAGGTGATGTCGCGGGAGGACCAGTTCGCCTACTGTCCCTACACCTACGGCTATACCAACTATGCGCGGCCCGGCTATGCCCCAAAGCTGCTGAAATTTGGTGACGTCATTGGCTTCAAGGCTGGCCAGCCCGGCGCCACCATGCTCGGGGGCACGGGTCTGGCCGTTTCTGCCCGCTGCAAACATCCCGCCATCGCCGCGGACTACGCCCGATTCGTCGCATCCCCGGATATACAGCGAGGAATCTTCTTTCACTCTGGCGGCCAACCCGGCCACCGCGCGGCCTGGCTGGATGATGCCACCAACGCCGCCTGCACGAACTTCTTCCGCGACACCTTGCCGACTCTTGACCGCGCCTTCGTCCGTCCGCGCTACAACGGCTACCTGAAGTTTCAGGACCACGCCGGGGATCCCATCCATGCGTACCTCCGTCAGGGCGGCAACGCCGGACAGGTACTGGACCAGGTCAACAAACTCTACCGCCAATCCCAATCATGAAACGCCCGCTGGAAGGTCTGGTCGTTCTCGAATTCGCCCAATACCTCGCGGGGCCCTACGCTGGCATGCGGCTGGCCGACCTCGGCGCCCGTGTCATCAAGGTCGAACGCCCCGGGAGCGGCGATGCCGGCCGGGCGCTGGCCACCAAGAATATCTACGTGGACGGCGACAGCCTCGTATTTCACAGCATCAACCGGAACAAGGAGTCCTTCGCCGCCGATCTGAAAAAGCCGGCCGACCTTGCGGCCGTGAAACAGCTGATCGCCGGGGCCGATGTCATGACGCACAACTTCCGCCCCGGCGTCATGGAGAAGATCGGGCTCGACTACGAAAAGGTCCGTATCCTGAACCCCCGCCTCATCTACGGCGAGGTCACCGGCTACGGGACGGAAGGTCCGTGGCGGGACAAACCCGGACAGGATTTGCTCGCCCAATCTCTCTCTGGCCTCACCACTCTCACCGGCAGCGCAAACGATCCGCCCACGCCCTTCGGTCTGGCCACAGGGGACATGCTCTGCGGCACGCATTTCGCCCAGGGCATCATGGCCGCTTTGCTCCAGCGCAGCCGGACCGGTCGTGGCAGCCGCGTGGAGGTCAGTCTGCTCGAATCCCTGCTTGACCTGCAGTTCGAGGTCCTCACCACCCATTTCAACGATGGCCAGAAGCTCCCGCAGCGTGCGCGCCATCGCAACGCCCACGCCTACCTGGGCGCACCCTACGGCATATACGAGACAGCCGACGGCTATCTCGCCATCGCCATGGGCTCTCTCATTCGGTTGGGCGAGCTCATCAGCCTGCCGACCCTTGCCGCCTTTGATCACGTGCCTGCCGATCGCTTCGCCCGGCGCAATGAGATCAAACTGCTCCTAGCCGGGCATTTCAAAACGCGCCGCACCGCAGACTGGCTCGCGGTTCTCGAGCCCTCAGACTACTGGTGCGCCGACGTCTTCAACTATGGCAAGCTGCTGCAGCATCCCGCCTGTATTGCACTGGGCATGGATCAGACCGTCCGCCGCCCCAACGGCACGACGATCCGCACAGTGCGCTGCCCGCTCCGCATTGATGGCGAACGTCTCTGCAGCGACGTCGCGGCCCCGGCTCTCGGCAACGCCAATGCCTCGCTCACGGCACAACCTCCGCGTCCGCTCCCTGCTAAAAGCATTCCGGCGACGGCCGCTCCAGCGAACGCCAAGCCGCTCACCGGTGTGCTGGTGGTCGACTTCAGCCAGTTTCTCTCCGGCCCGTCTGCCAGCCTCCGTCTCGCCGATTTGGGCGCCCGCGTGATCAAGGTCGAACGCCCCGGCACAGGCGACATCTGCCGCCAGCTCTACGTGTCCAACGTCGAGCTCGACGGGGAATCCACTGTCTTTCACGCGATCAACCGCAACAAGGAAAGCTTCTCCGCCGACCTGAAGGAACCGGCCGATCTGGCCCAGATCAAGGCGCTGGTCGCACGCGCCGACATCGTGATGCATAACTTCCGGCCCGGCGTGATGGAAAAATTCGGACTCGATTACGCTGGCGTGCGGGCGCTGAACCCGCGCGCCATCTACGGTTCGATCACCGGCTACGGCCCCGAAGGCCCCTGGCGCGACAAGCCCGGTCAGGATCTTCTGGTGCAGGCCCTGAGCGGTCTCACCTGGTTGAGTGGCAACGCCGCGGACGGCCCCGTCCCAATGGGCATCTCCATCGTGGATATCTTCGCCGGCTCTCATCTCACCCAAGGCCTGCTCGCCTGTCTCGTCCGTCGCGCCATCACCGGCGAGGGCGGCCGGGTGGACGTCAGCATGTTGGAGTCCGTCATGGATCTCCAATTCGAACCGCTCACCGTCTATTTTCAGGATGGCGGCCAGGAACCGCAGCGCACGGCGAGCAACAACGCCCACGCCTATCTCGGCGCGCCGTACGGCATCTATGCGACCGCCGACGGCCATCTGGCTCTCGCCATGGGTAGGATCCCGCAGATCGGCGAACTCCTCGGGTGCGCTCCCCTGATCGCCTACACGGATCCCGCCAGCTGGTTCAAGCAGCGTGACGAGATCAAGGCCACGCTTGCCGCCCACCTTCGGACCAAAAACACCGCCGATTGGCTGGCTGTCCTGGAGCCGGCCGACGTATGGTGCGCCGACGTGCTGGACTGGTCCAGACTCCGCGCTCACGAAGGCTATCGCCTTTTGGGTATGGAGCAGACGGTGCGCAAAGGAGACGGCTTCACCTATCGGACCACGCGCTGCCCGATCCGCATCAATGGGGAAAGGATGTACGCCACACCCGGCTCACCCGATATCGGCGAACACAACGAGCGCATCACCCGAGAACTATTGTCATGAGCCTGCCCATCACCGACACCCATCAGCACTTGATTGATCCCGCCCTGGGTGTCTACAGCTGGGCCCAGGGCATTCCCTCTCTGGCCGGAAGAAAATTCGACTATGCCGACTATCTCCTGGCCATCGCCGGCACGGGTATCACCCAAACCGTGTTTATGGAAACCACGCCAGACAACTGGCGCGCTGAAGCACCGCACGTTCATCGTCTCGCCGAGCGACCCGGGTCGCTCATCCGCGGAGTGATCGCCAATTGCCATCCGGAAGATGATGATTTTCCCGCTCAGCTGGATGCCCTTGCTGACCCTAAGCTAGTCGGCCTGCGCCGGATCTGCCACGTTGAAGCGGATGCGTTTTCCCGCACTCCCAGGTTCCGTGAAAACGTCCGACGGCTCGCCCGGCTAAGACTCAGCTTCGACCTGTGCTTCTTTGAGCGTCAGCTACCCATCGCCCTGGAACTCGTTCGCGCCTGTCCGGACGTGCAGTTTATTCTCGATCATTGTGGTGTCCCCGACATCGCCGCCGGCAAACTTGACCCTTGGCGCGGCTATCTGCGCGACCTTGCGGCGCAACCCAATCTTGCGTGCAAAGTTTCCGGTCTGCTCGCCTACTGCGCTCCCGGTGCCGTGACGATCGAGGCGGTCAGGCCCTACGTCGAACACAGTATCGCATGCTTCGGTTGGGACCGCATCGTCTGGGGCAGCGACTGGCCGCTGGTGACGATTCAATCCTCGCTCGCCACTTGGGCCAGCATCACCCGGCAGGTCGTCGCCAAGGAAGACATCACCAATCAGGAAAAGCTTTTCTCCGGCAACGCCCGAAGGATCTATCGGTTCTCCCCCGCCAACCCGACCTGACCATCCATGTCTCCCTACGAAAATCGCCTGACTCTCGAATCCTTCCGACGCATCGGCCTGATCGCCTTTGTTCGCCCTGGCCATGACGCGGCCTTGGCCAAGCTTTGCCACTCTGCCACGATCCGGCCCGGCAATGCGTCTTTCTGCAATGTGCAGCTGTTTGCCCGGAGGACCGAAGGCCGGACCATGGTCTTTGCCTATCTTGAATACCAAGGAACTGACGTGGAAAGTGCGCCTGGCCTCCTGCGGGCGGATGCCTGGTTCGCCGAGCTGGCACCGCACCTCGAAGCGCATGATCGTGCCACCGCTGCCGGTTCACCCTGGACCAGAATGGAGCTGATCAATGTCATTGGGCCGACTCTACCGCCCCCCCAACCGGGGGCGCCCGTCGCAAAATCGGGTCTGATTTCCGGTTTAAGGCCGGACTGCGAGCTGACCTACCGGACCCTCCACCAGACCAACTGGCCAGGGGTAATCGACCAAATGGCGCGAAGCCACTGCCGGTATTGGGTCACCTTTCTGATGGAATTCGGCAACGAGCTGAAATTATTCACCTATAGCGAATATGTCGGGACCAACCGGGCAGCCGACGATGCGGCCATGGCCGCCGATCCCGTGACGCAACGCTGGTGGAAACATACCGAACCCTGCCTCCTTCCGCAGTCCGCTGATGGGGGTTCCTGGACCCGCATGGAGACTTTCACTCCAACGACCGTCTAGTTAACATCACCATGCAACCCAATCCCCTCCTTGGCGCCGCCTTCCACGCTGTCGGCGCGCTCTCCTCCTCCAGTTGCTACACCCCGCAGAAAAAGACCAAACAATGGGCCTGGGAGATCTACTGGATTTCACAAGCCACGTTTGCCTGGCTGATCTTGCCGATTCTCGGCGCATTTCTCACCGTGCCGGGATACCTCGACGTGCTTCGTACGGTGCCGAGTGAATTCATGTGGCGTTCATTCTTGTTGGGCGCCCTCTACGGAGTCGGTGGCCTGACTTTCGGACTGGGCATTCGTTACATCGGTTTCTCTCTGAACTACGCGGTTGCCATCGGCATCTCCGCCGGGTTGGGGACCTTGTTTCCACTCATCTGGAATCCCAACGATGGCTTTGTCTGGCTACTGGTGGAAAAATTCTCCAGCGGCCCGGGTTTGATTGTGCTCGCCGGAATACTGCTGTCCCTCGGTGGCATTCTGGTCTGCGGCTGGGCCGGGACCATGAGGGAACACTCCGGCGAGGCGACGGTCGGCCGAAAAAACGCCAAACTGGGGCTGCTTCTTGCCACCATGGCCGGTGTCCTTTCGGCCGTGTTCAACTACGCACTGCTCGCAGGTGCCCCGATTGAACTGGCCGCAGCCAAAGCCGGAGCCAATGAGTTGCTCAAGATGAATGCCATCTATCCGTTCTCCAACGGTGGCGCCTGGGTGACCAACGTAATCTGGTGCGTCTTTCTCATCAGGAAAAACGGTACGGGCCGTCAGCTGCTTCACCTGCCGGAATCCACGGGCCGCAAATTGGGATTCTACTACCTGATGGCCCTGTTCAGCGGTGCTTTCTGGTATTTCCAATTCTTCTTTTATGGCATCGCCCATCAGTTCATGGGCGCACGGTTCGGTTTTACGAGTTGGGCGCTTCACATGGCCCTGCTCATATTGTTCAGCAACATCTATGGGTTCGTTTTCAAGGAATGGGCGGGTGAAGGAAACAAGCGTCCAAAACGGGTCCTCCACGTCGGTATGGTCTGCATCGTCGTGGCAACCGTGTTGATCGCCTACGGCAACTATCTCGGGGAAGGCGTTCAGGAGTCCGTTCCGCCGGCCAACTCCGCATCCCATTGACCCAACCTCCAAAAAAGAGAAACGCGGATTACACCAATCTTTACCTACTTTCTCGCAGGCGAGCTTGCCCGACCAGCCGCAGCGCGCCCTGATTTTGAGAAAGTGCGCCGGACAGGAAGGCGAGAGTTTCCTTCGAGCCAAGTAGAAATCATCACAACCGGCTCCAAGTGGAAACCTTCCATTCTCTTAAGCGCCGATGAAATGGGTGTCTCCTTGACGAGGTGGACGATAAGCGCGGTTACAGCAGCCGATCTCCGCCAGATCGTGCGGTCCCAGCAAACAGCAGATCAGCGAGGAATAATTTGAGAAATAGTGTTAAGGATTGGCCACCTCTCGTCATCATAGACAGGCATGAGTACCCCCAGCCCATCCTCGGAGACCAACGAGGCTCCTTCCCGCCTCCCCAGCGTGGAAAAACTCTTCTTGACCCATTCAGGGAGCATCAAGGGGTTTATCAATGCCTTGCTGCGGGACCGGACGCTGGTCGAGGACGTCCTGCAGGAAACCTTCCTTACCGTCTGCGCGAAGCGTGAGGCGTATACTGCCGGGACAAATTTCATTGCCTGGGCCTGCACGATCGCCCGTTACAAGGTATTGGAAGCCCTGCGCAAAAATGCCCGCACCGAGCTCAATCTCAGCAGCGCGGTAATTGAGGCCCTGGCGGCAGAAGTACCAACGGAGGACCAACGGGAAACCACATTGAAGCACCTCGAGGCGTGCCTGCAAAAGCTTCCTCAGCACTCCCGTCAGGTGATCGAGCTCCACTATTATGAAACCTGCGATGCCCGGCAAATCGCAGGCAAACTCTCCCTGACCCTGGCATCCGTCTACGTCGCCCTCTCGCGGGCGCGCACAATGCTCCGCCGCTGCGTGGCCGGCAAAATGGCCCGCTCAACCTGAACTTACGCCATGAATCCCGCCCGCCTAGACGAACTGATCAATCGCTACATCGACCGCCGGCTCACCAAGGAGGAAAAGGCGGAGCTGGAGTCCTGCCTGCTCGCATCCGCCGAAGCGCGCCGGCAATTTTGGGAGTTAATGCAATTTGAGGAAGTATTGGAAGAAACGGCCGACATTCATCGTAGCGCCGAGTGGATGACCCAGAAAGAACGTTCCAAGACCCAAGAAACAGTGAACCAATCCGCCGCGGGCAGGTACTGGCACTCTTGGGTGCAGCTCATGTCGGGACACCCCATCCTCACCGCCGCCGCTGCCTTGGTCTTTGTGGCTCTCAGCGTATTGCCATTCGTCCCCCCCCGGGCGATCCCAGTCGCTGAAGCCACCTCGAACGGTGTCGCGGTCTTGGCCAGCACCTTGGATGTGCAATGGGATCAGGCGCAAACCCCGTTGCTTCGTGGAGCGGTGTTGCCTCCCGGCCGCATCCGCCTGGCCAAAGGCGTGGTGGGCATCGAATTCTACAGCGGCGTCCGGCTCACCCTGGAAGGTCCGGTCGACATCGAGCTGAAAAAGATTGATGAAGCGATCTGTTACTCCGGCAAACTCCGGGTTCAGGTTCCGGCAGTCGCGACCAACTTCCGGGTACTGACCCCCAATCTGGACGTGCTCGATCTGGGAACAGAATTCGGCATGGATGTCGGCCAGGACCATCGCACGGAAGTCCATGTGTTTGAAGGCAAGGTCGAGTGGTCCAATCGCAGCGGCCCCCCCGTCAAAAGCCTGCTCGTCGCCGGTGAGGGCATTCGGGCTGACACCCAGGGCATCGCGCACATTACCGCCCAACCGGAGGTCTTTGTCAGCCGCAGCCGCTTGGAGGCCCGGATCCGTCAGCAGACCGCTGAACGTCAGGTGCGATGGGCGGAAACCGCCGAAAGCCTCCGCAACGACCCCAGACTGGTGCTGTTCTATGAACTGGACAGCAAGTTCTCCGCTTCCGGCACCATCCGCAACCTTAGCCAGCAAACTCAACGTCGCCTCGACGGAGTCATTGTCGGCTGCAATTGGTCGGATGGGCGTTGGCCGAACCAAACCGCCTTGGAGTTCAAGCAGCCCAGCGACCGCGTGCGGGTCGCCATCCCCGGAGAGTTCGACAGCTTGACCTATGCTGCCTGGGTCCGCGTCGACCGTATTGACACGAAGTTCAGTGCCCTATTCTTGACCGACAAGTTCGATACCGGGGCGCCCCATTGGCAGATCACCCGCGGCCGCATCCGTCTCGGCATCGGCGACTCGGCAGCTCGCAAGGCCCGGACCGCCATCGGCAATGGAGTTGAAACCGCCCAGACCGGCGTCGACTATGATTCACCGGTCGTGTTCAAAGACACGGATCTCGGTCGGTGGCATCATCTGGCCGTGGTGGTCGACAGTGATCGCGGTGAGGTTCGCCATTACATGGACGGCCGTCTTCTAAGTAACGCGGCGATCGTGGTTCCACAGAAACTGCGCATCGGTGACGCCGAATTGGGCAACTGGGGGTTACCAGCGCCTGGCGAGAAAGCCCCCCAGCCGATCCGCAACCTGAACGGACGCATGGATGAATTCATGATCTTCAAGAGTGCCCTGCCCGATAGCGAAATCCGGGCACTCTACGAGCAGGGCCAGCCAACCCCGCCTCCCTCCTTGGCAACTCTCCCCTCCTCGATCAGTGCCTGACTATTTCTCGCAGCCACGCCCACTCCCGCTGCATTTGCTCCCGCCGCTTTCTACAACCAAACCCTTCAACTCCAGGCACTGACTCTGCCTACCCCATAACATGAGCATCTCCGCTACCGTCTCCTACCCCGAACCCGTGCGCACAGCCCGCACCACCCTGAAGGACATCGCCGCCGCCTGCCAGTTGAGCATCGCTTCCGTTTCGATGGCCCTCCGCAACAGTCCCAATGTTTCCCAAGCTACGATCGCCCGAGTGAAGCAGATCGCCGGCCATCTGGGATATGTGCCGGATCCCGCTCTCGCGGCCCTCGCGGCCTACCGCAAGGACCTGCACGCCTCCCGGATCGCCACGTCCATCGCCTTGGTGACAAATTGGTCAACCGAAGATGGCTGGAGCCGGCAACCTGCAAACCGCAAGTTCATCGTTGGTGCGACCGCTCGCGCCGCCCAACTGGGCTACGCCCTGCAGGTTCTGTGGTCCCGCGAAGGTGGCGCTTCGCCCACGCGTTTCGATCAGATTCTCAAGGCTCGTGGGATTCACGGGCTGCTGCTGGCTCCCGGGGAAAATTCCTCCGATCAACTGAGGCTCGACTGGAACAACTACAGCGTCATCGCCACCGAACGACCGTCTGGAAATGTCGCATTCGATTTTCTAGAGACCGATCAATATCACGCACTTTCTCTCTGCTGGATGAATCTGCTTGCCCGCGGGTACCAACGCGCCGGGCTAATCGTGGATCAGTCTTTGACCAGTACAGCCAATCACCGCTGGATCGCAGCCCAGGCCCAACTGCAATATCAGCACTACTGCCGGACGCCCCAGGTGCCGACTTTGGTTGTTTCAAGTTCTGACCCCGCGGAGCAAATCCGGTCTTGGATCCGCACCCATCGTCCAGGCGTGGTCATCAACCGCAGCGCGAAAATCGCGGCCGTCATTGACTCTGAACGCTCAATTCTACCAGCCGGCATGGGTTACATCAGTCTTAACGTCGACGAAGATATTGCCGGCTCCACCGGGGTATCGCCGCGTTACGACTTTGTCGGATCCACGGCAGTCGACCTGCTGCACAAACGGTTGCTCGTGAACAGTCGCGGCGGCAGCGAGATCGCCTTGGGCACCCAGGTCTGCGGCAGCTGGCACGACGGAGCGACACTGCCCCACCGCAAGTCGAGCCCCCAGGTACCGCTCTACCCTCAGCCCGAGTTCCTGGAAGCCACAGCGTAAGGGCGGGCTGAAACCGGGACGTCTCTGCGCCGATTTTTGATCAGGCTGGACAAGCAGAAATCAGTGCCAGCCAACGGCACCTCGGCGAGAAATTCAGGCTAATATGAGAGTCACTTGGCGAACCCGAATTTGGCACGATCTTGGATGATTTGGGCAAAGAGCCCCCGCACCTATACCCTCATTCCACCAATCGGCAGCGCTTTCGCTCGCGCAAGCCACTGTTCTGCGAGTCGGCAGAGCACGCGGGCTGGCCGGCGTCGCCCCAACCCCTTTGACGGATCCCCCAGCAAGCCACTGGGAATGTTGAGGTATTCACCGCAGCCTGATCCTAAGCACCTGGGCGAAAGGCGCCACGGGCTTGGCGGGTAGTTTGACCACAAGGGAATCCGGCCCCTGCGACCACTCCAAGGGCACCGCTTGCCCAAGCAGACTTACGTCAACGATGTCGCCTGCAAAGAGCCGGCCGCGCGAGCCCAGCGCGTGGAAGGTTGCGGTGTCACCAGGCCATCCGAGCATGATCGCAAAAAGCGAGTCCCCTTTGACGGTGTAGCGCACGTCCCCTGCCACGAAATTGTTGTCGAAGGGCGTATCCGAATAGTGGCCGGTCTTCTTGAGAACAGTCGGTCCTTCGCCGAAAATAAACCATGGAGACGCGCCGTGGATGGCCTCTCCATTGGTCGAAAGCCACGAACCGATCGCGAGCAGTTCTCGCTCGATTTCAGGCGAGAAGGTACCGTCCGCCCGCGGGGGCACATTGAGCAGCATCCGGCCATTTTTGCTCACGATATCGGCCAGCAGGTTGATCAGGTAACCGGCGGGCTTGATCGGGTTTCCCTGACGAAAAAACCACAGATGCTCCCCCTTGACATGCACATCCATGTCGATGTCGGTCATCCAGGGATCATAGGCAAGCTCGTCAAGCAGCCCGTTTTCGACATCGCGCATGCCAATACCCGGCGGCACATCCCATGTCTTGTAGACAAATTCCACCTGACGCCCGGACTTCGCCGACTGATTGAAGAAAAAACTCAGAAAATCACGTTGTTCGCGCTCCCGCAGACCGGGTAAATAGCTGTCCGCCCCTTCGACGATCCGGCCGTTCCGGTAGCGTCCGCGGTTGGCCGGACCGGTCGTACCGCCAAAACTGGTGTCGACCCACACGATATCGGGGTCATATCGCGACACCGCTTCTTTCATCAATGCCACCGTGGATTGCATGTCCGCATCAGGAAATCTCACTTGCTTGTCCCACTGGCCGGAACCCGCGCCCTTGAAGACCTCCGCCTTGTCGGCGTCATGCACCGGACCATAAAGACCGGTGTAGGCGGGATTCGTATATTCCGGATTTCCGCTCCAATGAGGAAAACTGTAGTGATAGCCGGTGTGAAACGACATCAACACTTTCAGCCCCCGGGCACGTACGGCCTTGGTGAGTTCACCTGAAATATCCCGGTGGGGAGACATATTCATCGAGTTCCACTCCGTCAGACGCGAATCCCAGTGTACATATCCGCTCGAGTGCCAGGCCACCGGGCCGGCAAATTCCGCCCCCGCCTTGACAAACAGATCGGCCCAGGCGGCGGGATCAAACTTCTCCGCCGTGAACGCAGGGATTACCTCGCGATAGGATTTCCCGGCATTTTCCGGCAAAAGCTGCACCGTACGCAGGCCCCAATGACAGTAGATTCCGAATTTCGCGTCATCGAGCCAGGCCGGTGTCTCATGCCTGCGAAGCGAATCCCAGGTGGGAGCGTAGACCGGTTTTCCCGCCGCTCCCAGCCGCCCCAGGGAAATGGTGAGCAGAAAAACTAGAAGCAACTGCTGATGGAAGATTTTCACGCCCGCAGCCTATGATCCATTTCCTACCCGGTAAATGTCAGCCGCACTTAATCAATTAAAGCGCACATCAGGGAGCCATCGGAACTGATCCAAAAATTCGCCTGCCAAGGCCGGCGCTGTTTTGCTTAACTGATTCAAAAAGGCGCTCGTTGCCATGTCCACTCCTCTTGCTCAATCTGTCGCCATGCTCTTGCCTACTGCTTCCTCCGGTCAGCAGTCACGCCGCAGTCTCCGCCTTTTGCTGATGGCCACGTTCCTTGGCCCTTGTGTTGGCATGCTCGCGGCCACCCCCGCGAAACCTAACATTCTATTCATCTTGTCCGATGATCAGTCTTGGGAGGCACTGGGTGCCACAGGCGGCGAGGTAAAGACCCCCAATCTCGACCGGCTGGCGGCGCGGGGCATGCTTTTCACCAGCGGCTACAATATGGGCTCATGGACAGGTGCCGTGTGCGTTGCCAGCCGCACGATGTTCAACACCGGCCGTTCACTCTGGCATTGTCGGGACTTGGAACAGGCTTTGCTCGCATACAAGGCAACGGAGAAGGAAGGGAAATTGGTCGGTCCCAAACCGGACATGGGTACCATCTGGAGCCAGTGGCTAAAGGCCGCCGGCTACCGCACCTACTTTGCGGGCAAGTGGCACACCGCCATCCATGAGGCAAAGTCCTCGTTTGACGTGGTCGGCACGATTCGCCCCGGCATGGCCCGCGATACGCCGGATGGGTACAACCGCCCTGATGCCGACGGGGTGAGAACATGGCTGCCTTGGGATAAGTCGAAAGGCGGACATTGGGAAGGCGGCAAGCACTGGGCCGCCATCCTGGCTGATGAAGGCGTGGGCCTGATCGATCAGGCTGCCCATCGCGATGAGCCGTTCTTCATGTATCTGGCCTTCAATTCGCCCCACGATCCCCGCCAGTCACCGAAGGAGTACGTCGACATGTATCCCATCGATTCAATCAAGGTGCCGCGCAACTTCCTGCCAGATTATCCTTATCGCAACGAAATCGGTCTGCCGGACAGCCAGCGGGACGAGCGGCTCGCTCCACATCCCCGAACAGAATTCGCCATCAAGGTTCATCGTCAGGAATACTATGCCTTGGTTACCTACCTCGACTATCAGATCGGCCGGTTGCTCGATGCCCTCGATAAATCGGGCAAGGCGAACAACACTTTCATCTTCTTCACCTCGGATCACGGCCTTTCCGTCGGCCATCACGGCCTCCTGGGCAAGCAGAGCATGTACGAACACAGCCTGCGCGCTCCGGTAATCGCGGTCGGCCCTGGCATCGCCCCGGGCCGCCGCACCGACGCGCGTATCTACATCCAGGACATCGTCCCGACCACGCTGGCCGTGGCCGATGTCTCCATCCCCGCGGGAATGGAATTTTCCAGTCTCCTGCCTCTGCTACACGGCGATACGCAAAAGGGTCGCGACCAGATCTACGCCGCCTATTTCGGCTTTCAGCGCGCCGTTATTGTCGGCGATTGGAAGCTTGTTCATTACCCGGTACCGAAAGTTTTTCGTCTTTTCAATCTTGCCGCAGATCCCGACGAAATGGACGACCTCGCCGCTGACCCTGCCCAAGCTTTACGACTGACAGAATTGAAGAAGGCTCTGACCGCCCAGATGCAGGCTCACGACGATCCTCTTCTGCGGGGTGAAAGCCTGATGCCAAAATCGGAAAGAGAGCTGTAACCCAAGATCAGGCCAGTGCCTTCGCGGCTGGCAACCCTATGCCTTGATCGGCGACGCACCCTTGGTCAGCTTCTCCGCATGTGATTTCCGGAACAATTCGTCTGCCGGACCGAGTTCCACTGTTCCTGCCCTCACGGGGCAGGATGCTGAACCCAGCCAGTAGTTGCCGCAACTGCCTACGCAACCGATGAGAAGCTGCAGCGCCAATTTAAACAACAAGGCAATAGCAGCGTGCGACAGCAGACGGAGGACATCTTAGGGGTGTTGCTGGTCGACGCCTTCTTACATCGGCAAAAACGCGGCCGTCAGAGTTTGTCATCGGACAAGAAAAAGCGCGGTCCCTTGGAGGACCGCGCTATTGTCTCGATGCGATACCCCTTACCCAATCAGAAGCTGAAGGTATTGCTCAGGTACCAGGCCTTTTCTGGTGCGATACGGTAGAGGGCCACCTTGCCGTCCGGATTCGCCGCGATCGGGATGTCAGACTGGGAACCAATGGCATTGCGAATGTTCAGCTGAGCCTTCCACTTGATCTTGGCCGAAAGCTTCCGACTGTAGCTGAACCAGATGTCGCCATTCAACTCGGACTTGCCGTTGATCGGCTTATCAAGAATGGGAACCTGATTGTTGAGCGAATTCAGCTTGGTGAGATAGCCGATTGCCACCTTGGACTGCCAGCGAACCGCGCCACCGACACCGAATCCCTTGAAGCGCCCTTCGCGAAAGTCGTAGGAATTGACAAGGTTTACACGGTATTTGCGAAGCTCCTGGTTGGCCGCTCCGTCTTTAGCCTGAAGCAGGATCACCGGAGACAGATCTTCATTGGTATAGCGACCAATGAAGGTGGTGATGCTCGCCGGGCCTTCGAGTTGGTTGTCCAGTTTGAGGTTCTTCATATTTGCCACGTATTCAGACTGGAAGGCAGCCAGGTCAGTCGCCGAGTTTGAATTCACCGCCTCGACCTGGGTGGCGTTGAGGCTGATGCGCCAGTTGGGCAGTGGATTGGCGGTCAGTTCAAGTTCCCACCCCTTGGCGACGGTGTCGGTCGTCGCAGTCAGCCCTTGAATCGCGTTTCCGTTGGGAATATTCCAAGCCCCAGTGCTGCCGTAGGTGTAGTCATATTGGCTCCGCATGGCCGAGGGAATGATATCGTTGATCGCCTTGTAGAGTTGCGCGTAGGATGTATAACCTGCACCCGCCAGCGAGGAGTAGTTCGACAGAGCCGTAAACGCCAGGCCCGTGTTCTCCGCCGCCTTGTAGTTGTTCAGGGCGCGGGTGACCTCGGTAATTGAATTGCCCACAAAGCTGCCGCTGATGCCGCTGTAAAGGCTGTTGGATTCGAAGTGGTTGATCTTCAGCGCCCACTTGTCGTCCTTGAAGCCAATGGTTACACCATATTCGGTCGTTGTGCCGGACGGACTCGGAACCGATTGGTTGTAGATGTTATGGCGCTCAGAGATCGCCTGGAAGTTTTCGCCCACCCCATAGTGGGCAGAAACGCTCGAGATCACGCTCGGGAGTTTCTCCACAAATTTCCTCGGGAGGTGACCGACGACGCTCCAAGTGAAAGTGTTACCCTTCGCACTAGGTGAAACGGGCACGCTGTTCAGATCAAGATTACTCGGCAGGTATTCATTGATCGCTGAACGGGCGTTCGTCACCAACTGGCGGTAGTTCTTGATCTCATCCTGGCGCCAACCAAGCAAGCCAATGAGATTGCCGTTGAATAGGCTGGGCTGCCACGCAAAGGCCTTGCTGATCACGTCGGTCTGGCTGGCCGTCCCTCCGTTCGTCAGATGATTCGCCCGGATTGAACCTGTTTTGTAGGTCTTGGACACTGCGTCGTAGTACTGGGTGTTGAACGTGTCCCCATCCTGCAGACGCGGCATCGTGATAGTCCGCAACCGGACCTGACCCATCTCCTTGCCCCGCAAATCATCACTGATGTAGGCGAATTGCACGACCTGATTGCCAAACTGGGTCAAGTTGCGGATGGCGTTGTCCGCCGTCGCACCCGAAACCTGCTTGTTGAAGTCAAAATTGGTGCCCGTCCAGTACATGCCATAGTTCAGGCCTTTTTGGACCGCGCTCTCCTTTTGCCAGAGACCGGTGAAGGTATGGCGGCCGAACCATTTGCCGAGCGTTGGATTGATATCCTTGAAGTTCAGGTCGTAGAAGCCCGTCACACGCTTGTTATCCCGCCAGGTGTTGCGCCATTGATCCGTATCACCCTGCTGAAGCATAAAGGCCCGGCCCACATTGGGATTCGGGGTGTTGTCATCCAAATAGAGGGTCGTATCGATGTATACTGGCACATTGCGATTATTGCCACCGAACGGTTGATAATAATCGATATGATAGAATTGCTTGTCGAACGACGCTTCGAAACCGAGTTTGTTGTTAAAGAAGGTTTGCTCGAGGGTTATCTGGGAAGCGTCAAAACGACGATTAATCTCCTGCAGGCCACCCGTGATCAGGTTATTGCGATAGTCGAAGACATTGGTGTCCGTGAGCGAAGGAGCTTTAAAGCCGACGTTCTGCGCCCCGTCCTCGTAGGCACGGGTGTTGATGAATGGATTCGAAAAGGAGAACTGCCCGGCTTGTTGGGCTATCCAACCCTGGAACGCTTGCAAATTTGAACTCGGAATACCGATACCAACCGCCGTGCCACCCGCTCCGTTGTACACGACTCCGAGTTGCGCGAAGATATGCGAAGAGGAATAGTTTTGTGAGACCAACTGGGGAAGACCGGCCGAAGTCGCTGCGGCCAATGATTCATACCAGCCGGCGGCATAGCCGGAAGCGTTGCTTGCGGGCAGACGACGGGTATCGTTTACCGCCCACTTTTTCCAATTTGCCGCCAACATGGCATAGCCGCCACCCGCGATGTAATCCTGACCGGTGTATGGCTGGTAATTGGGCGGCGGCAAAAAGAAAGATTCATAACCTAGCTGAGGAGCGACCGAGGTTGGAGGAGTACGCTGGCCTTTGCCCGCCTCAAAATTTCCACGCACGACGGTTGGTCCGAGGATTGAACTCTTCTTGTTCTCAAACAGGACTCCCTTGAAGGCGGCATAGACCCGGCTCTCCCGGTCAAATGCAGGATCCTGCCGGTAGTTGTCCTGCTTGTGCAGCAGATCCACGCGCAAGGCGAGGCGACGCGGGATGAGCGTGACGTTGTAATCGGCAGTCGCCCGGTATGATCCTTGGGAACCATAGCGGAAACCAACCTCGCCGGAGTTCTTGCCGATATCGGCCGTTTTGAGGCCGGTATCAATCACGCCGCCAGCACTACCCAAGCCGAACAACAGCGAATTGGCCCCGCGATTGAAGGTGACCCCGCCGACATTATAGGCATCGGTCGCGAGACTGGTTGAAAAATAACCGCGCGTATAATTGGGCGAGGCCAAACCGCGGACACGCGCCCCGACCTGGGGCTCACGACGAGCCGCGTCCTGATCGGCGCGACCGGCACCATCAGTGAGACCGGCCGCCGAGTAATTCCCAAAAGCTCCACCCACCTCCGTGCTGGGCGTATAGGTGAGAAGTTCCTCAATGCTGGTGACGCCCGTGTCACTCATGAATTCCGGGGTCACCACGGTGATCGCGGATCCCAAATCCCGCAAATTAGTTTTTAGGCGGGTGCCGGCCAGTGTGCTGGTGGCCGCGTAACCGGTGGAATCCTCCGCATTGACGACGAACGGGCTGAGCACGACTGTTTCCTCCGGTTTGGCGGCGGGATCCACTTTTTCCTTTGTGGTCTGGGCATGACCTGACAAAGAAATGGTCGAGGCGATCAGGGCAAACAAACCCGTCTTGATCCAGACGGGCGCAGGCTTGGGAGCGTATTGATGTTTCATAGTTCCTTTTTGGGGTGCTGGTACATTATTTCTGGCTGATCCAGCAATCGGATCAGACTTCATACACCTACCCTGAGATGAATGCAGAGACCGACACAGTCATGAGCGCGCGATGGGATACGCGATGGAGTGCGGTCGCTGCAGCCAGTGCCAGGGAAGTTCGAGCGGGACAAAGGACTCAACGAGTAGCGTTCTCAACCATTTCGCAGATTAAACAGTTCAGTTGAGGCACCGGCAATCCATGCGTCCCGATTCGCGTGGCAAGCAAACGGTCGATTTATCTGCCAACCGACCCCACAAACCATCGCCCCGACTTCAAGGGACAGTTCAGGTCATCGGCACCGCTCAGTCGTGCCCTTTCAACTAAGACTCATTCACTGCCCGCCAATATACCTCGTGGCGACGCTACTTGACTCAAAGTTAATTGTTTAAGCGTCATACCCATTTCCACGCGCGGATTCTTGTCATTGTTTGCAGACAGAGAATCTCCCATCCTGCCCAATCGGGCGCACCCGGCCCATCGACTTCTGCAATTCAACTCATTCCATGAAAATGCTCCTCCCCCGCCCTATGCTTGCCTTGGTCTTCCTCCTGGCGGCCTGTGCCTCCGGGCGCTCAGCCGCTCCGGCGCATCCCAACATTCTCTGGATCATGTCGGACGACCATGCCTCCGAGGCGATCGGCGCGTACGGTGGCATTCCGGCGAAACTGAATCCCACCCCGACCATCGACAAGCTGGCCAGCGAGGGCATGCGCTTTTCCAACGCTTTTGTCACCAATTCCATCTGTACACCCAGTCGGGCGACGCTGATTACCGGCCAGTATTCCAATGTGAACGGGGTGCGGACGCTATCTGATGTCCTGCCCGTCGAACGGGAGACTCTGCCCCGCCTGATGGGCCAGGCCGGCTACCAGACCGCCATCATCGGTAAATGGCACCTGACCTCCGAGCCGGCGGCCTTTGACTTTTACTGTGTCCTTCCGGGACAGGGCAAGTACTTCAACCCCTCCTTCCACAAGAAGGGTGCAGGCCAGTGGCCCGACAATGTCATCCACACCGGCGGCAATATCTACGACTCGGCCCATTCGACCGATGTCATTACCGATTTCTCCATCGAGTGGCTGAAACACCGCGACCGCTCCAAGCCGTTCTTCCTGATGAACCATTTCAAGGCGCCCCACGACAACTTTGAGAATGCGGAACGGTATGATTTCCTCTATGATGATGTCACAATACCGGAACCATCCAGCATGCGGGACGTGCCCAACTATGGGTCGGAGGCGACCAAGGGCACCGGAACCTCCGTCGGAAAAAGAAATTCCCGCCGTAACATGGGCGACCACATGTTCGTTGATCCGTCGCTGTCAGCGAGCGACTACATGTCTGTCAGCTACCAGCGTTACATGAAAAAATACCTGCGCTGCATCCGCGGAGTGGATGACAACATCGCCCGTCTCCTCGCCTACCTCAAGGAGAGCGGCGAACTGGAGAACACCATCATCCTGTATACCGCCGATCAGGGCTTCATGCTCGGCGAACACGACTACATCGACAAGCGCTGGATGTACGAGCCATCCCTCCGGATACCGTTGATCGTACGCTTCCCGGCCAGAATTGCGTCCGGGGCTGTGAATGATGCAATCATCAACAACACCGATTTCGCGCCCACCCTCCTCGACCTCGCGGGCGTCAAGGCACCTGCATCCATGCAGGGCCGCAGTTTTCTGCCCATTCTGGAGGGCCACACGCCGGCCGACTGGCGCACGTCCACCTATTACCGCTACTGGATGCACATGGCCCACCACGACAATCCCGCGCACTACGGCATCCGGACGAAAGATTTCAAACTGATCTTCTATTACGGCCTGCCCCTCGATGCCACCGGGGCACTCCCTGACCCCACCACACCCGGTTGGGAGCTCTATGATTTACGCAAAGATCCTGACGAACGTCACAACGTGTATGCAGACCCCGCCTATGCCGACGCCCTCAAGCAGCTCAAAGTGGAACTGCTGCGCCTGAAGCAGGAAGTCGGCGATACGGATGAGAAATATCCCGAGCTCATGAAGATCCGGGCCAAGATCTGGAACTGAACACCGGCGAGTCATTCACCATGAGAACGAAATCCTGGCTGCTTCTCCTCCTCGGATTGACCGGGTTTTCGCCCACCGCGCGGGCCGTGCCCGCCGCGGCTTTTGCGCAAGGGAGCGATTATCAGACCGAGCAATGGCGCACGTTCGACTTCCTTTTCTCCGCCCACCCAGGGACGCTCGATCCGTTCGACCTGGATTTCTCCGCCACCTTTACCGGTCCGGCTGGAGAAACGCTTAAGGTGCCCGGGTTCTTTGACGGAGCAGACCATTTTGTGGTGCGATTTACGGCCCCCGCCGCCGGAAAGTGGTCTTTCCAGACCTACTCCTCGCTCGCCGCCTTGAACCGTCTGGCCGGAAGCGTGCTGGCGACTGCGCCCGCCGCCGGTCGGCATGGTCCGGTGATCATTGATCCGACCAATCCCCGTCGTCTCCAATACGCGGATGGCAACCAATACTACCCGATCTCGTTCGAAGCGGACTGGGTTTTTGCTTTAGACGCGGAGAACTCCGCCGGAACGCCCAGGACCGAGGATTTCGTCCGGAACCTGGCGGAAAACGGTTTCAATCAACTTATCCTGAATGTCTACGCCTACGACGTCCAATGGCCGCGGGATCCTCAGCTCGATCCGCAATACGATTATGGCAAGCCACGGGTCTTTCCGTTTGGCGGAACCAATGACACCCCCGACCACAGCACGCTCAACGTCACGTTTTTTCAGCGACTGGACCGGGTCATTGACCTGCTCGACCGGCACGGGATCGCCGCCCACCTGATGATCTACGTCTGGAACAAGAACGTAAACTGGCCCGCATCCCGCTCGTTGGAGGACAATCGCTACTTCGATTATGCGGTCAAACGCTACCAGGGGTTCCCCAACCTCATCTGGGACATCTCCAAGGAAGCGACGGGCTACGGACACAACGACAAGAGCTACATCACCGATCGCATCGACCGGTTGAAGGCCCTCGAGAGCAGTCGGCGGCTGGTGACAGTACACGACTACGACTACTGCTCGAGCTTCCCCAACAAGGTCGACTTCATCTCCATCCAGAACTGGCAGCCCGAGTTGTGGCACGTGATGATGGACGTCCGGACCAAACACCCGGACAAGCCCATTCTGAACATCGAGCATGGCGGCTACGAAAAGGGACCCTACCATGTTTTCACCGGCGCCTTCCTGAGTGCCGAGGCCTGCCTCGAGCGCGCTTATCTCAGCATCTTTGCCGGCGCCTATGCGACGCACTACTGGCAGGACGCAGCGTGGAACGTAATTATCCCTGATCCGTCGGTCCTGCCACCCGCTCAAAGACCGCACTATGAATACTACCGTCATCTGGCCGCGTTGAACGAACGCGTGGAGCTTTCCGCCCTCGCTCCGACGAAAGGACGCGCCAACAGCGCCTTTTGTCTGTCCGACGAAAAGTACCGCTTTGTCTTTATGATTCCGGACCAGACCAGTGCCGTCACCATCCACCTCCCCAAAGAGGCGGGCAAGGATCACGTATCCACCTGGTTTGATCCGTTGACTGGAGTTTTCTCCTCCGCCCAAGACCCGGCCAAGCGGCCGACCAACACCTATTTTCCACCGCGGCCTGACCAACTTTGGATCCTGATCGTGGAAGCCAACCGTCCCTAGCGCGACTCCTCTTTCCCCGTCCTTTTGCCCAACTCCCTTCTCCCATAATGCACGTTCCATCCATTCTTCGTCGCAGTCTGTTCGTCGCCACAGTCCTGACGGGCGCAATTTCGGGACAGTCCCAAAGCAACCCTGAAGCGCAAAAACTCGCGTCGGTCAAACACGAGGCCGACCACGGACCATTCCAATCAAATTGGGATTCCCTCAGCCATTATCAGATTCCCGCCTGGTACCAAGATGCCAAGTTCGGCATCTTCATCCATTGGGGCGCCTATTCCGTGCCTGCTTTCGGCAGCGAGTGGTATCCGCGCGAGATGTACATCCCAGGAATGCCAAAGAAAGTCTATGAGCACCATCTGCAGACCAACGGTCCACTGGATAAATTCGGCTACAAAGATTTCATCCCCCTGTTCAAGGGAGAGAAGTTTGATCCCGTTGCCTGGGCCCGGCTTTTCAAGGAATCCGGGGCCCGTTACGTGATCCCCGTGGCGGAACATCATGACGGTTTCCCAATGTATGACTCCGCTTACACAGTTTGGAATGCGGCAAAGATGGGACCCAAGCGCGACGTCATCGCCGAATTATCCAGGTCCATCCGGGCTGAAGGCCTGCACTTCGGTGTCTCCAGTCACCGCGCCGAGAACTGGTGGTTCTACGGTGGCGGCCGCAAGATCAAGTCTGACGTCCAGGACGACCGCTACCGGGCGCTGTACGGTCCGGCCCGCGACCGCGAGGAATCCGAGAGCGGCAAGACCCCGCCCGACCAATCTTTCCTGGACAACTGGCTCCTGCGTTGCGTCGAGCTGGTGGACAAATATCAGCCCGAGATCGTCTGGTTTGACTGGTGGATCGCCAGCCCGGCCTTCAGCCAGAATCTCCAGATCTTTTCCGCCTACTACTACAACCGCAGCTCGCACTGGCCGAACATGGGCGCGATCAATTACAAGGCCTTTGGCGGCGAGTCCTTCCCTGACACCGCCGGCGTCCTCGACATTGAACGCGGTGGCCTGGCCGACATTCGCTCGCTTTACTGGCAGACTGATACCTCGGTCTCCAAAACCTCCTGGGGCTACGTCACCAACCAGGATTACAAGACCGTCAATTCCCTCGTCGACGACCTTGTGGACATCGTGAGCAAGAACGGCTGCATGCTGCTCAACATCGGGCCGCGCCCTGACGGCACAATTCCCGAACCGGAACAGCAGATGCTTCGCGAAATCGGCGTCTGGTTGAAACAGAACGGCGAGGCAATCTACGACACCCGTCCCTGGATCAAGTTTGGCGAAGGTTCCACCCAGGTCGCCGATGGCAAGATGACCAACGACGCCGAGCACCGGCGCAAGGACTTCGGCAAGGATGATGTGCGCTTCACGCGCAACGGTGATACCGTCTATGCCATTCTCCTAGATTGGCCGGGCGACCAGGCCAAGATCACCATCCGCTCTCTCACGCCGGCCGCCCTGCCGAATGGCATCAAGGCAGTCACCATGCTCGGCAGCGCGAGCCCGCTGACCTGGACAGTGGACGCCCAAGGCCTTCACGTCACCTTGCCCGCCAAGGCTCCCGGCCTGCACGCTTACGCGCTGAAGATAACGCCAGAGAGGAAATAGCCCAGATTCACGCTGCAGTTTGGCGAAGCACCTGACTGTGTCCGCTTTCAGCGTCTGGTCTGATTCGCACCGAGCCCCGCAGAGAGATCTGCCGGGCCAAAGGTGCTTTGCTTTGGAACAATGAATCTTCACCGAAAAATGCAGCAAACGACGTGACGTTCCCGCTAGATTTACGTGGTGTTTTAGAGGTCTCAAGTCCGACCGTAGCCTTCTGCCCCAACTTGCCGCGATCAGCTACTCGCCGGAACGGTTCAATTAGAGCCGATTACCGCACGCCGTCCAAGTTCGCTGAAAGGGAAAATCTTGTATTCGGGTCGATCCACGCGTGGCCCGCGCAGATTGCCGTGACCAGCGACCGGATTCCACGGCCTCCTCCTGTTCGTTCCGACGTCAGGACCCATGAGCCCCCCGAGTCCCCGTGGTGAGCACGTAAAGAGAGCTAGTTGCCGTCATGAAGAGCTGATCCCGTCGCGACCCGCCGAAACACACATTGGCGCAGGTCTCCGGGAGCAAAATCATCCCGAGGCGTTTGCCATCGGGCGCAAAGACGTGAACTCCGTTGATCCCCTCCGGACCATGCCCGGCACTGGCCCAGAGATTCCCTTCAACATCCACCTGCTGCCCGTCTGGTCCCGCGCTCATTCCGTTGTATTCCATGGTGGCAAACAATCGCTGGTTTGCCAAACGTCGCCCGTTGACGACATCGAACACATGAAGCGATTGGGGTTGGGGCGTGCCGGTGTCAGCCAGGTACAAAAGCTTGAAGTCGGGTGAGAAGCACAGCCCGTTGGGTTTCGTGAGGGATACCGAGACCCGCTCAATGATCTTCGTCTCCGGATCGAGCCGGTAGATCGCCTCTTTTTGCGGCAGAGGGTCAGGTGCGCCATAACCCGGATCGGTAAACCAGATCGCCCCATCCGGATGAACCACCACATCATTGGGGGAATTGAGCCGGACTCCATCCGCGTGGTCCGCCAAGACGTTGACGGATCCATCTGGTTCATGCCGCACCACACGGTGTCCGGTCTGCTCGCAGCAAATCATCCGACCCAAGAAGTCAAAGGTCGACCCGTTGGTCTTGCCGCTCGGCCGCCGGAACTCGCTCACGTGGCCGTCGTCCTCCAGCCAGCGCAACTGCCGGTCATTGGGAATGTCGCTCCACACCAGGTAACGGCCCGCCGGACACCACGCCGGTCCCTCCGACCAGGTTGAGCCCGTTTGCAACCGCGTGATCACCGGATTCATTGGCAACAATTTCCCAAATCGGGGATCGAGCGTGACTATCCGGGCCTTGCTGGCTGGCAAAGGACCGATCGGTAGAACCGCCGGAGGTGCCACTGCCGCTGCACCCTTCAGGGATAAGACCGCGAGGGAACCCAGCAGGGTGCCGCAGAAACGACGCCGGGTTGAAGTCCGTGAAGGTAGGTTCATCAGGAAAAGTGCCCGCAGGTTAAGGCCCGGGTTTGACCGTTTTCCTGGAGGCCTCGTCGGCATCAAGCACAGTCATGGCCCGAAATTCAGCCTCCTCGGTAGATGGCCCCACTACCCGTGACAATCCCCGCGTTGCTGAATCAGTTAACCCCTTTTCCCCTCCGCAATATATGCCCGGAGTTTTCATTTCTGCATCGTATTGTCGACAATACACAATTAACTGTTTCAGTTCGCCGTCCGTTGATCTTGTCCCCAGCCCGGTTCACTCTGCTCGTTTCCCTATCTCCGCTTTCGGCGGTTGCTCTTCCGGTTTCATCTTCCCCGCTTCTTCCCTCTACCGCTCATCCTTCCCTCCTATGCAATTCCTGGAAATTTCCCTCTTTCTTGTCGCTGTGGTCGGCGTCATCTGGCTCGGCATCTGGAAAAGCAAGGACGAGGACCATGAAAATGCCTCTGACTACTTTCTCGCGGGACGCGGCCTGACGTGGTGGCTCGTTGGGTTTTCCCTCATCGCCGCCAACATTTCCACCGAGCAATTTGTCGGTATGTCCGGTTCTTCCGCCAACTGGCTGGGCATGGCGATCGCCTCCTACGAGTGGATGGCGGCCATCACGCTGGTGGTGGTCGCCTTCTGGTTTTTGCCCAAGTTCCTGCGCGCTGGCCTCTACACGATCCCTGAGTTTCTCGAATACCGGTACGGCACCGTGGCCCGGATGACCATGGCGATACCTGCCGTGGTCACTCTGGTCTTTGTCGCCACGTCCTCGGTCATCTATTCAGGTGCCAAGTTCGTCTCGCAGTACTACCATGATGTCCCTGTTCTCAGCAGCCTCACCGCCATGTGCTGGTTGATCGCGATCTTTTCGGCCGTCTATGTCTACGTCGGCGGATTGAAAGCCTGCGCCTGGACCGACCTCATCTGGGGCTCAGCCCTGATCGCAGGTGGTGCCGTCGTTATGGTCCTGGCGTTTTCCACCCTTGCTCACAAGCCAGCAGAGGAACTCATGCTGACCAAGGTCCACAACTCCTCCGCCACGGTTGAGGATCTCCGCACGGCCGGGGTCTGGGAACGTTTCATGTTGCTCAACGACGGTAAGAACGGCGAAGCCGTGGCCCGCAATGGCCCCAATCTGTCCGGCGGCAAGGCCCACATGATCCGCCCCAAGGAGGATACGCTGATCCCCTGGACCGCCCTGCTGGTCGGCCTTTGGATTCCCAATTTCTTCTATTGGGGACTCAACCAATACATCGTCCAGCGGACCCTCGGCTCCAAATCCCTCGCCGAGGGTCAGAAGGGCATCGTGTTCGCGGCCCTGCTCAAGCTGATCATCCCCTTCATCGTAGTGATCCCGGGCATTCTCGCATTTAACCTGTTCAGCGGCGACCTGCTCCGTCCCGACGGGACCTATGACTATGACAGCGCGTTCCCGGTGTTGGTTCGAAATCTGGTGAAACCTTACCCGCTGGTTTCCTGGTTCGTGCTGGCCGCTCTAGCGGGAGCCGTCATCAGTTCGCTAGCCTCGATGCTAAACTCCGCCTCGACCATCGCCACGATCGATCTCTATGCCAAGTTTACTGGCGAGAAATCCGAGGCCAAGCTGGTCAAGACCGGCAAGATTATCGTCGCCGTTTTTGTTGTCCTGGCGGCCATCGTCGCCCCCCAGCTCCAGAATTTCGGTAGCATCTTCTCCTACATTCAGGAGTTTCAAGGCTTCATCTCTTCGGGCATTTTGGGGGTGTTCATCTTTGGCTTTTTCTCCCCGCGGACCCCGCGGTATTTCGGCTGGCTCGGCATCGCCACCAATGCTGTCGCGTATGGCGCCTTCAAGTGGGGGGTTGGCGACTGGTTGGTATCCCGCGGCTGGTGGTATTCGGCCGAAATGGCCTTTCTTGATCGCATGGCACTCTGCCTAGCTATCGTGTGTGTCGTCGGTTTGCTGGTCACTGCGGTACACCCGTTGGCCAAACCTGTCACGATGCCGGTCAACGACAAGATCGCGCTGGAGCCTTCCCAGGGCGCCCGGGCTTGGGGCTGGGGCGTGGTCGCGGCCACGATCGCCTTGTACGTCGTGTTCTGGTGAGACCATTCCGCGAATTCCCCGCTGTCCCATGAAACTGAACGGCTGCGCGACTTTCATGTCCTCCCTGGCGGCATCCCTAGCGATCGGTGCCGAGCCAACCCGGGTCTTCACCTACGCTCAGGACCACGATTTCCTGGCCCAACACGCCAACGTGATCGAACTTACGGCCGATGATGGTCAAGCGCGCATCGCCGTGGTCGATGCCTTTCAGGGCCGGGTGATGACCAGTACCGCCCGCGGCGCCTCCGGCCTGAGTCACGGCTGGATCAACCGGCCGGTGGTCGCAACCAGCCCGCATCTCGATGGTGGGAAACCCTACGGCGGTGAAGATCGCTTCTGGCTCGCACCGATGGGGACGGAATTCTCGTTGTTTTATCCGCCCGAAGCCAAATTTGACGATGACCACTGGCGCATCCCGGACGGTCTCGACCATGGCACCTACGAAATCACTGAACGCGGCCCCGACTTCGTCGTGTTTCGCCACACCCTCAAACTCCAGAACTTTGTTGGCACAATTTTCACCGTCGAGGTCAATCGACGGGTGAATCTGTTTACCCGCGCCACCATTGCCAGCCAGTTGGGCGTGCCGCTGGCCGCAAGCGTAGGCGCCGTCGGGTATGAATCCGTCAACACCGCCATCAACCGCGGAGAGCCATGGCGGCCGGACTCAGGCATGCTTTCGGTCTGGATCCTCGGCATGTTTCCCGGCCGCGAGCATTCCACCATCGTGGCCCCATTGGGTGCCGCTGGTCTCCCCGAAGACGTGAACCGCTATCTGGCCCCGTGCGACGATACTCGCTTCAACGTGCGAGCAGGCTGCATCTATTTTCGCGGTGACGGTCGGTACCGCAGCAAGTTCGGTATCTTGCCCCGTAGCACGGGTGAAGTACTCGGCTCGTACGACCCGGTCCACGGACTACTCACCGTAATCCGCTACGCCCCGCTCGAACGCGCCAGCCAGTATCCCAATGGATTCACCGGGCCGCAGAAAAAACCTTGGGAAGGTGATGTGGTTAGTTCCTACAACAATGGTCCGCTGACCGATACCGTGGCGCCCAGGGTCGACGCCACGTTCTACGAACTGGAATCCTGCTCTCCCGTAAAGCCACTTCCGACCGGCGGCGCCATCACCCACACTCACCAGACGTTTCACTTCGAAGGATCTCCCGCGGAGCTCGATCCGATCACCAAGAGATTGTTCAATGTGACTACCGCTGAAATCACCAGCGCGTTGCGCTGACCGCCCCTCGTATCAAGTTCATCATCATCCCAAGGATCAGATCATGCGTGCCCAATCTTGCGCCAGATTACTCGCCCTGCTGCCGGTGCTGGGCACCATGACGCTTGCCTCGGCCCTGCCGTCGCCGTCCGCTTCGACTGCGGAGTGTCTCTCCCTCGATGCCGGCTGGCGTTTTCATTTGGGCGACATTCCCTTTCCGGACATCAAAGGTCACGGTATCACCTACGCGAACGCCAAGGCCGGCAAGGCCTGGGGGGCGGCGGCTCCCGAATACGACGATACTGACTGGCGCGAGCTAAACCTGCCGCACGATTGGGCGATCGAAAGCCCCTTTGACGAGAATGAAAACATTTCCCAAGGCTATCGCTCGCGTGGCTACGGATGGTACCGGCGGAACTTCACGCTCAATGAATCAGACCGGGGACGTCACCTCGAACTCAAATTTGATGGAATTGCCACCTACGCCACCATCTGGGTCAACGGACTGCTCGTGCAGCGCAACTGGTGCGGCTACACGTCCTTCTCCGTCGACCTCACTCCGTTCGCCAAATATGGTGACGAATTGAACAACATAGCGATCCGCGTTGATGCCAACGCCCAGGAAGGCTGGTGGTACGAAGGCGCCGGTATCTATCGCCACACTTGGCTGATCAAGCGCCCCGCCACCCATATTGTCACGGACGGCGTCTTCGCCCAGCCTGTGCGCGATCCGGCTGGACACTGGTCGATCCCGGTCGAGGTCACAATCGGCAACGACGGGCGGGCGCCCGCTCCCTTGGAAATCGAATCCGTTCTGCTAGATCCCGATGGTCAACCGATCGCCCAGGCCAAGACCACGGTGACGGCCGAGATGTTGAAACCATCTATGGGCCGATTCACCATTCAGGTGACTGGTGAGCCTCGACTCTGGTCGGTGGATGATCCGGTGCTCTATCAGGTCCGCACCACTCTCAATATGCAGGGCGTCCTCATCGACTCGGTGACTACGACCGCCGGCTTCCGCACGCTGCGCTTCGATGCCGACCACGGCTTCTTTCTCAATGATCTGCCGTTGAAACTCAAGGGCACCTGCAACCACCAGGATCACGCCGGCGTCGGCGTCGCCGTACCTGACTCGCTTTGGGAATTCCGGATCCGCCGGCTCAAGGAAATGGGATCAAATGCCTATCGCTGCGCCCACAATCCTCCGGCCAAGGAGTTCCTCGATGCTTGTGACCGGCTCGGAATGCTCGTCATGGACGAGAACCGCAACTTCAACTCGTCCCCCGAGCATGTCCGCCAACTCGAGTGGCTCGTCCGTCGCGACCGCAATCACCCGAGCGTCATCCTCTGGTCCGTCTTCAATGAGGAACCGATGCAGGGCACGGAAATTGGTTACGAGATGGTCCGTCGACTGGCCTCCGCCGTCAAACAGCTGGATCCCACCCGGCCGATCACAGCCGCCATGAACGGCGGCTTCGATGCTCCGGTCAGCGTGGCCCAAGCGGTCGATGTGGTCGGATTCAACTATCAGCACAAGGATTACGACCGGTTCCATCAGGCCCATCCTTTGGTGCCGCTCACCAGTTCGGAAGATACCTCCGCCTTCATGACCCGAGGCGTATTTGAGGACGTTCCGGGTTCGATGCAGGCTTCTTCCTACGACACGCAGTCCGCGGCCTGGGGGCTCACCCACCATCAGGCATGGAAGGAAATCGCCCAACGCCCTTTTCTTGCGGGTGGATTCGTCTGGACCGGATTTGACTACCGGGGCGAACCCCAGAAATTTTCCTGGCCATCCGTCAGCTCCGTCTTCGGCATCTTGGATGTATGCGGCTTTCCCAAGACCGCCTATTACATCCACCAGGCTGGATGGATCGATGACCGACCCATCCTTCACCTTGCACCCCATTGGAACTGGGTCGGCCGGGAAGGCCAGCCGATCAAGGTACTGGCCCTGACCAACGGTGACGCCGTCGAACTTTTTCTGAACGGCCGGTCTCTGGGCAAGAAACTTGTCGATCGCCTTGAAGGTGCAGAATGGAACGTGCCGTACACCCCAGGAACGCTCTCCGCCGTTGCCTACCAATCCGGTCATGAGTCGGCCCGCTTCGCGGTTGAAACCACCGGTGCTCCTTTCGCGATCAAACTCACCCTCGACCGCCCCGCCCTCGCCGACGACGGTTGGGACGCCCAACCCATCACGGTCTCGGCCGTTGATGCGCAAGGCCGGACGGTCCCGACCGCCAGTCTGCCCATCACCTTCGCCCTTGAGGGACCGGGCGAGATCATCGGACATGGCAACGGCGACAACACCTCGCATGAACCGGAAAAGGGTAATGAACGCCGCCTCTTCAACGGTCTTGCCCAAGTCATCATTCAATCCCGCCGCATCGGTCCAGGACCGATCACCCTCACCGCGTCCTCGCCCGGGATCACTCCCGCGACCGCCCAAATCTCCATCCGGCCCGTACCCGCCATTCCATCCGTCCCCACGATTCAGCCTACGATCATTCTGGAGAAATGGCGACGCTCACCCGGCTCGGTCATGCGCCCCGACCCTAATGTTGTGCTCTCCGACAACGACCAAAATTCATGGGCGCCGGTTCAGGCCGGCCATCTGACAAGACTGGAACACGGTGCCTACATGACGTATCGTGCCGACTTCAAGCCCTTCAAAGCGCAGCAAGCCGTGGGCGGGCAACTCCGCTTCAGAACGATCACCGGCCGGGCCGAAATCTGGATCGATGGCCAGCTCGCCGCCAGGAAGGCCACGCCGGAGGCGGCTGCGTTGGTCGCACCATTCCCTCCAGGTGAAAAGCCCCGCACGGTCAATGTCTTGATCGAGGGGCAGCCGGAGCAAGCCGTTGGGCTGGGTGGAATCGTTTTGGTGGAAGCCAGCCAACCCTGAAACGTCTACCAGCATTCTTTTTCCAGCCTCACTAATTCCATGAAAATAACAGCCATTACCCCCTACGTTGCCTGGATCGGATTCCGGAATCAGATGCTCGTTAAAGTCGAGGCCGACAATGGTCAGTTCGGTTGGGGCGAGTCCGGCCTCTCCTCACGGGAGCTGGCCGTGGAGGGAGCTGTGAAACATTTCCGGGAGTTCCTGATCGGCAAGGATCCGCGTCGTATCGGGGCGCTCTGGCAGGAGATGTACCGAGGACAATATTTTGAAGGAGGGCGCACCCTGGCAGCCGCCATCTCGGCCATCGACATCGCCCTGCACGACCTGGTCGCAAAGAGCCTTGGCGTGCCCGTTTATCAGTTGCTCGGCGGTGCCCAACGTGACCGCGTCGAATGCTTCGCCAGCGTGCCTGGCGAGACCCCACTGGAAGAAATTCCCGTTCTCGCAAAGAAACTTGTTTCGTACGGGTGGAATTCCTTCCGGTTAAATTTCGCGTCACCTGTCGGCGGCGGCTACTCCGGGCAGGGCGGCACTGTCTATGACGTACGCGAGGCCGCGGCGCGCACGGTCCAGGTCCTGCTCGCCGGCCGCGAAGCTGCCGGCCGGGCCGCCATGATCGGCACCGATCCGCACCACCGGCTGAGCGTGGCCGAGGCCGCATCCTTCCTCCAGGCCATGCCCCCCGGCACCCTCGATTACGTCGAGGAGCCGATTCGCGCCGAATCCCCCGAGGCGTACGAGGCGCTGCGCAAGCTGACCGACGTGCCTTTCGCCATCGGTGAAGAGTTCGCCAGCAAGTGGGCTTTCAAACCCTACGTGGAACGAAACATCCTGCAGTTCGCCCGCGTCGACGTGTGCAACGTCGGCGGCCTGACTGAGGCCATGAAGGTGGCCGCCATGTGCGAAGCCAACTACATCGACCTGTTGCTGCACAACCCGCTCGGCCCCATCTGCACTGCCGCCTCCGTGCATCTCGCCGCGGCCATCCCCAATTTCTCCCACCTGGAATCCCGTGAATCACCTGCCGAGGAGCTGCCCACCACCGACAACACCGTCTTTACCCGTCGCCTGCCCATGGCGGGCAACGGCCATGCCGTGCCGACAGCCCCCGGTCTCGGTGTCGAGGTGAACGAAGAAGCCTTGCGCGAAATGAAACTGCGCTTCTGGGAGGCGCCGCGCTACTGGCGTAGCGACGGCAGCTACACCAACTGGTAGAGTCTCGCACCCGGCCCTTCCCCAATCCCATCTCCCGCGCACAACCGCCTCCTTCTCATGGCCCACCCTGTTCCTCCTGCCGCGACCCGCCAGCGTTTCTCTATGCTGGCGCTCATCTTCGTTTCCGTCGTGGTAAACTACATGGATCGGGCGAATATCGGTGTCGCCAGCACCGCGCTCCGTCACGACCTCGGTCTGAGCATGGTGGAGATGGGGCTGGTATTCTCGGCCTTCGGCTGGACCTATGCCCTGCTTCAGGTACCCGGCGGCATCATGGTGGACGTCTTTCGCACCCGTATTCTGTACAGTGCAATCATGTTCCTCTGGTCCCTGGCTACTGTGATCCAGGGCTTCGCCAACTCCATGTTCACCCTGATTGGTTGCCGCATGTCCATCGGCGTATTCGAAGCGCCATCCTATCCGTGCAACAACAAGATTGTCACAAGCTGGTTTCCCGACCGGGAACGGGCCACCGCGATCTCCATCTATACATCCGGACAATACCTCGGTCTGGCCGCTCTTTCCTATTTGCTGGTCGCGATCCAGGACCATGTCGGCTGGCGTGGACTCTTCTTTGTGACAGGTGTCGTTGGTATTCTTTGGGCCGCCGTGATCTATTGGCGTTACCGCGATCCGCTTGATCACCCCAAGGTCAATGCCGCCGAACTGGTCTATATTCGGGACGGCGGCGGCCACCCCGACGGCTACCGTAAATCCGGCGGCGCGGCCCCTAAATTCTCCTGGCACGACTTGGGCGAGGCCTTCAAGCACCGCAAGCTCTGGGGCGTCTATCTCGGACAATACTGTCTCGGGGCAATCTTTTGGTTTTTCCTGTCCTGGTTCCCCACCTACCTGAAGGAATCTCGCGGACTCAGCGGCCTGACCTCCGGCTTCGCCGGCTCCATCCCCTATCTCGGCGCCTTCGTCGGCGTCCTGCTCGCCGGCTTTACATCCGACCACCTTCTGAAGCGCGGCGTCTCCATGAGCGTAGCCCGCAAGATTCCCGTCCTCTGCGGCATGGCGATGATGACCACCATCATCGGGGCGAACTTCACCACCAGCACGCCGCTCATCATCACCTTCATGACCATCGCCTTTTTCGGCAACGGGCTCGCCTCGATCGCGTGGGTGTTCATCTCCTCGATCTCGCCCGTACGTCTGATCGGCATGGTCGGCGGCGTCTTCAACTTCGTCGGCAACCTTTCCGGCGCAACCGTCCCGCTCATTATCGGCTGGCTCGCTCGCGATGGCAACTTTCAGCCGGCCTTCGTCTTTATCGCCGTCATCTCTCTGCTCGGCTTCTGCTCGTATTTTTTCCTGGTGGGCAAGGTCGAGCGCATCGTGATCGCGGAATCCTGAACACCTGACCTTCCTAGCAATGAATAATACCATCGTTACCTTCGGTGAAATCATGGGCCGGCTCGCGTCGCCCGACAATCTGCGCCTGCGGCAAACCCGCGAGTTTGAACTGACCTATGCCGGCGCCGAAGCCAGCGTCGCGGCCTCGATCTGCAACTTTGGCGGCCAGGCCCGCTATGTGACGGCTTTGCCCAAGCACGCCCTGGCGGACGCCGCTTTGGACGCGGTTCGCGCCGTGGGCATCGACACCCAGTTCGTGTTACGCACCAATCAAGGCCGGCTGGGACTCTATTTCCTGGAAACCGGCGCCAATCAGCGCCCGAGCAATGTGCTGTACGACCGGGCCGATTCAGCCGTGGCCCTGACGGCGGCTGACCAGTATGACTGGACCGGAATTTTTGCGGGAGCCCGGTGGCTGCATCTGAGCGGGATAACGCCGGCCCTTTCGAAAGTGGCGGCGGAAGCGACTCTCATCGCGGCGCAAAAGGCCAAAGCCGCCGGACTTTCGGTATCGATCGATCTGAACTTTCGCGGCAAATTGTGGAACTGGGATCCGCAGAAGAAAGCCCGTGAACTTGCGCAGACAACGATGAGGACCATTCTTCCTTTCATCGATGTGGTGATCGCCAACGAGGAGGATTGTCACGACGTACTCGGCATCAAGGCAGGCAATACGGACGTGCATGCCGGGGCGCTCGACACGGCCCGGTATCCCGAGGTGGCCCGGCAGGTCACACAGCAATTTGCGAATGTCAGCAAAGTCGCCATTACCCTGCGCGAGAGTCATTCGGCGACCCATAACAACTGGGGCGCGATGCTCTATGATGCAGTCTCCCATCAGGCGGTTTTCGCACCGCTGGACCCCGACGGTCGCTATCGTCCCTTCGAGATCAAGAACATCGTGGATCGCGTGGGCGGCGGCGACGCCTTTGCCGGCGGACTGATCTTTGCCCTCACCACGGCGGAACTCAGCGCGCCCCAGATCGCCGTCAACTATGCCGTGGCGGCTTCGTGCCTGAAGCATTCGATCAAGGGCGACTTCAACTATTCGACCCGTCGCGAAGTCGAGGCGCTGATGAGCGGCTCCGCTTCCGGCCGGGTCGTTCGTTGAAGATTCTTCTGTCGCACCCTTGATCCAATGAAAAGCCACCAAACCAGCAAGATGCCCAACTACAGGTATGGCGCCTTCAAGCAGGTTAAGCGGGCCCTCCGCCATGGCGATGAGAAGCTGATCGAACACATCCTCACCTGTGCAAAAGAAGGCAGGGAACATGAAACCTCACAGAGATTCCACTTGCCCCAGTTGTGCAACCTCACCCGGGCCCGGGGGACCACCGTTAGGTCCTTTGGGGCCGGATCAGCTCGCGCGGGTTGTTACAATTCGCCGCTTGCTGCGGGCCGCGTCCCCCGGCCCGGGACGATCGCTAAGAAAGCGTCGGCAACGATCATGATCTCTGGGTGTTTTGCGAGAACCCAATCACCATGATGCCAGGCTGAAAACACTGAGGCTCCGTCGAGGTGCAAGCCGCGCAAAAGAGCCCCCTGTTTTTGTATACAATCGACACAGTGAAAACTTTCTTCAATCTGAGCGCCATGCCCCCCTCAAATACCTACCCTGCCTTCAGTCTGCCGGCCCGTTTTTCCCCCATCCTTTGCCTCGGCCTGGTCCTGGCGGCGCCCGCACTCCTCGCCGAATCCTTTCCGTTTGAGATCCCAAAGCAGAAGCCTGATCGAGCGATGAGTGCAGCCATGAACCGCCTCTACGACCAATATATGGCTTTAATGCCCGAGGAGAGTGAACTGTACTCGAACTTCCGCTACACCCCCCTCAAAGGCCTGGACTATCATAACGGCGACGGCACGATCTCGCGACGCGACCCCTCTAAAGTCATCAAGTTCGAGGGCAAATATTACGTCTGGTATACCCGCAGAGACACCGCGGTCCCACCGCTCGGGCTTCACCGGGCCGCCGAGGCCACGGACACGATTGCTTCCAGCGACTGGGACCTGGCCGAAATCTGGTATGCCACCAGTAAGGATGGCATCACGTGGACGGAACAGGGTGTCGCGGTGAAGCGTCCCCCCGCCCCCGCCCCAGGCTGGCGGTCGGTGACCACGACCGACATTCTCATCTGGAGGGGCAAGTACTACCTCTACTTCCAAGCCTTTATGGACGTCTCGGGCCGGCGCGGCGACGATTGTCCCGTTTCCGTGGCTTACGCGGATTCGCCGAACGGCCCCTGGACTCACTCGGGCAAGATCGTGATCCCGAACGGAGCTCCGGGCGAATGGGACCAATACTCGATTCACGATCCGTACGTACTCGTTTACCACGGTAGGATATACCTATACTATAAGTCGGATTGGAATCGCCCGCCTGGACCGGTCCTGCGGGCACATGGTCTGGCTATCGCTGACGATCCCCTCGGTCCCTTCACCAAGCATCCGCTCAATCCGATCATGAACTCCGGTCACGAGACCACTTTGTTCCCCTTCAAGCAGGGGATCGCGGCCATCGCCCAGCACAACGGACTCGAACACAATACGATTCAGTTCGCACCGGATGGGGTGAATTTCCACGTCGAGTCCACCACGACCTTCCCTCCGATCGCGGCAGGACCCTATGTACCCGATGCATTCAGTGACACCAAAGACGGCCGCGGCATTACGTGGGGCATTTCCCATTTCACGACGCCAGGCACCTCCGGAAGACAGTACAGTATTCTGGCCCGGTTCGACTGCGACCTTAGTCAAGACCTGGATGATCCGGATATGAAGAGGACGGATCTGGGCCTCCGACCGGAAATTTACTTCACTCAATCCCCATCCGCTGCCCAACAGAAACGCATAGCCAAGGAGCTCAAGGCTGAACTCGAGAAGCCTTGATCCGGGCGCGCGACACCTGAAGCACCATATCACGCACCAGTCCCAGGCTAAACACTCTGGCGCTCTTGAGACGAAGCCGGTCGGCCCAATCACCTCATCACACACCTGCGCGGTCAATCTCTTCTCTCGGCCATTGTTCTAAGCTCATCGTAGGAGCTGCGAGTGGCTTGATCACATCGGGGATGTTGTCCTATCTGTAACTGCCGCAGCCCGAGCCCATGTGCATATGAAATTGAAAGGCCTCGCTCTTGCCTTGTCCGTGCTAGCCATGTCGGTGGCGCCCAGCACAGCGCTCGCTCGCCAGCCCAACATCCTGTTTATCCTCGCTGACGACCTCGGCTGGCGGGATCTCGGCAATGAAGGCTCCGCTTTTTATGAAAGCCCTAACCTTGATCGCCTGGCTCGGGCTGGCCTGAAGTTCACCCAAGGCTATGCCGCCTGCCAGGTCTGCAGCCCGTCGCGAGCCAGCATTCTCACGGGCAAATATCCGCCTAAACACGGCGTGACCGATTGGATCGGCGAAACCTCAGGTCCAGCCTGGCGCGAGTTGGGACGCGAGTCCTCACTGTTGCCCGCCGACTATGAGCACAGTCTGCGATCCAGTGAGATCACTCTCGCCGACGCTCTTCGGCTCGCCGGCTACCAGACCTTTTTCGCCGGAAAATGGCACCTCGGCGGCGAAAACTCCCGTCCGGAAGATCACGGTTTCATGATCAACAAGGGCGGCTGGGACGCTGGATCTCCTCACGGGGGCTATTTCTCTCCGTACGGGAACCCGGCCCTTCCGGATGGTCCTCCCGGTGAGTCCCTCCCGATCCGACTGGCTCGCGAGACATCGGCTTTTATTGGCGCCAATCGCGACAAGCCCTTTCTGGCTTATCTCTCATTCTATTCGGTCCACTCGCCAATCCAAACCACGCCGAAGCTTTGGAGGAAATACCGGGACAAGGCCGCTGCCATCGAGGGCACCCACGTGACGCAGCGTTTCGTCTGGGACCGTCGCCTGCCTGTGCGGCAGGTACAGGACTGCCCCGTCTATGCAGGCATGATTGAATCGATGGACGATGCGGTCGGACTGGTATTGGCCAAACTCAAGGAACTTGGCTTGGATAAAGACACGATCATCTGCTTCACCTCGGACAATGGCGGAGTATCTTCCGGTGACGCCTTTTCCACCAGTAACCTTCCGCTGCGCGGCGGCAAAGGTCGCCAGTGGGAAGGTGGCTTGCGGGAGCCGTTCTACATTGTCGCCCCCGGTCTTACAAAGCCGGACACCATCTGCGAAGTTCCCGTCAGTGGCATCGACTGGTATCCGACTTTGCTGGAGCTTGCGGGAGTACCTGTTCCGGCCCAACAGGCTGTCGACGGCGTGAGCCTCGTGCCGTTACTGAAAGGTGGCCACATTCCTGACCGGGCCCTCTTCTGGCATTACCCACACTACGGCAATCAGGGAGGTGAGCCTTCCTCAATCGTCACTCATGACGGGTGGAAGCTAATCCACTATTACGAAAATGGCCGGGACGAGCTTTACCACCTTTCCACAGATCCCGGGGAAACCAACGATTTGGCCTCCGTGGAACTTGCCCGAGCCAAGACCATGCGAGATCAGCTGGACGCCTGGCTTCTAGCCACGGGTGCGAAATTTCCGCTCCCCGATCCGGAGTACGATGAGGCCGCGAACGCTGTTTACCTGAAGAAACAACAGACGACAGGCATCCAGCAATTGGAGAAAGTTCACGCCAGCTACCTCGATCCGAAATATAGGCCAAATGCGAACTGGTGGGGCAGCGCGCCGGAGGAGTGATCCTGATTCTCCGTCTGTTTGCCCCTCTGCAGCGGCACCAACTACCAAGCCACCGCTCGCTTTTGCTCAATCAGTTTTCCGGTCAGTTGTTGGGGTGCCTTGAGGGTGAGCCACACGATCGAATCTACTCCTTCTTCCACCGTTAACGGCGCATCCGGTCCACCCATGTCAGTCCGGACCCAACCCGGATTAACCGCGTTGACCGCCATCCCCCGGGGCGCGAGTTCAAGCGCGAGCTGCATCGTTGCACTGTTCAGAGCAGCTTTTGATAGGCGATAGGCCGGATGCATCGTTCCCGGATGATTTTGCAAGGCCATGCCACTGGTAACATTGATGATTTTGGCTGATTCGCTTCGGCCGAGTAGCGGCAAAAGGTGCTGTGCGAGCATCAATGGAGCGATCGTGTTCACCTCCAGCGTATCTCGCAGGATCCTGATTCTGACCTGTGAAGGCGCGCTCATCCCATCAAGATTCACCGCGGCATTGTTGATCAGCACATCCAGTCGTCCGAATAGCCGGGTTATGGCCCGTGCCAACGATCGGCGGCTTGTCTCCGAACTGACATCCAGCGGCAAACCGGTCACGGTGAGGCCTTCCGCCGCCAGTTGGGCCACGACTTGCTTGAGTTCCGCCTTTTTCCGGGCAGTCAGGATGACCCGCGCCCCACGACTGGCCAATTGACGCGCCGCCGCATAGCCCAACCCACGGTTAGCGCCAGTGATAAGAACGATCGGAGATCTACCCATGCTCACTGGCCCCGGTTCTTTACCTCACCGTACCGGCGCTGGTAAAGCGCCCGGTTCACGGCCTTCGCCGCAGCCACCAGCTCCGGATAGGGTTGGTCCGTGATGCTGACAAAGCCCACGTTGTAATTCTCCCCATCGTAGGCCCGACCGGTGAGCGGCGAATCGATGTACTGAAACCAGTGCGCGCCGACGAAATAGGGGTTATCGATCACGGAATTCATGTAGTCGGTGTAAAGTCTCGCCCGGTCCGCTTGATCTGCCGCCATGATCAATCCCGGATGAAAGAGGCCCGTGTCCGAAGTCGCTCCCATGTGGAATTCGCCAATGATGCTGGGCATGTCGATCTCCTTCAGGAACGACCATTCTTCGTCACGGACGCCCTCCTTGTAGAGGTTGTAACTGATGACATCGGTGTATTTTTTGGCAGCCGCCACAATCTCCGGGGTCATGCCCCAGACGGCCATCCGCACACCCATATACAGATGGTTGGGCATGACCTCATGCAAAGCGCTGCGCACCACCTGGAAATATTCTCCGGCAAAAGCGGTGAGCAGCATCGCGAAATCGGCCTTCACTGTATCGTTCCGGGTTCCGATGGACACACCTCTGGCCAGGTTTTCCCATGATTCAAACGAGGTTCCCCAAGCGGTGTTCAGGGCGGCAATGTTTCGGTATTTTTGCTGCAGAAGGCGGGTAAAAGCCGCTTTCGTCGGGCTCGCCGCGGCATCCAGCTTCAGGCCCGAAAGCACAATGCCATATTGGGAGTCAAACGATCCGGTCCGGCCCCAGCTCTTCTCGTTGTCGACGAAAACGCCCACGCACCAGGGGCTGTCCTTCACCTGGGCAGCGATGGCCGCCGCCGTCAGTCTGGCCCGACGCACAAATTCCGGATCAAACGGATCAGGCAGGGGTGACCAATAGTCGTTGCCCGAGCTCACCGTCTTGAAGTCGCCGATGATCCAGCCGTTGGCAAAGTAAGGAATCTTGTCCACGTGATAGAAACTTGGGTCAGCCCAGTTGCCCATGCTCGTGAAGCCCCAGTCCAACATGCGAGCCACCGTCACATCTCGCCAGGTGGTGAGAAAGGAACCCGGACTGGTTTCCCCATAGCGGCGTTCGAGATTGGCCTGGTAGAAACTGAAGGACTCCCCGTGCTTCACAGATCCCGTGTGGACCGACCGTTCATAGCTATAATGTTTCGCCAGCGGGTCGTCGTATTCCGGCAGCCAGGCAAACATCTTGTGCCGCAACTCGGAGGCGATGAAGCGGGACTCACGCGCAGAGGCGCTTGTACTCATCAGGCCCTTCGAGTCTTCGGGCGTGACGTCGTCAGGGTCTACGGTCCGCACCGTGGGTTCCTTGAAATCCACGCCGGTAATCGTGGTTGTGTTCGCCATCCGAGCGTTGGCGATGCCGGTCGCAAAATAGAGGCATCCCTCCGGATCGACCAATGCCCACTTCGAGCCAATCTTCTCCGTGCGGAAATATCCCGTGGACTTCAACCGGGGTCCGTGCTTCCAACCACCGAATTGGGACCGGTCCGCCAGGACGATGGATTTCGCGAGCGCTGTCCGCTCGGCGTCAGCCTTGGCCCTCAATTCCTCTTCGGTGTGAACCTTGCCAGGGAAGTCCATATGGTTGTTTTGCCCAAACCGATCGGATATTGCGGTGAGATAATTGGCATCGACCCGCGGATTCGGAATCAGGCGGATGCTGTCAATGACGATGATCCGGTCGCGCAAGATGGTTTCGGTATAGATGCTGATCTTGGCGATGCGGGACAGGTCGAGCTCCTTTTGACCCCACATCCAGATAAATTTGGTGCCGTCTGATTTCCAGGCCGCTGGCCCGTCCCTCAATCCTGTTTCCTCTTTCAGCTCTTCGCCTCTCAGAACATAGGTGAAGGCGATTGGCTTTTCGCCAATCGGAATGCACACGCTGCGCACGCTGGAAGCACCACCCTCATCCGCGATCACCACGTAGACTTGGACCGGATATTTGCCCGGATTGGACAGCCTCATGACCAGGCTCAGGTCACCCAGTCTGCTCCAGTCCCATTGCTTCGTCGGTGTGATGGCAATGCCGGAAAAGGTGTGCCGCGCGTCAAGCTCGACCTTGAGTGCCTGCCGCCCCTTTTCTTGACTCCCGCTGGGAACCAGCGTGAGCTTAGAGTTGTTGGCGGCGACCACAGCCGGAGCTTTTCCGTTGTTGAATTCGAGAATCGGAATGGATCTCACCTCGCCAGCCACCCCCATGAGGGCGTCGACCGGTACGAGGACAAGGCCTAGCAACAAAACGGAATGCAATCGGGACAAGGAATGGATATTCATTTCAGAAAATGCCGAGGGTTGAGGACGGGGCCACGGAAAACTCGGAGGGTGATGATCTAGAAACTAACGTTTTCCCATACAATATGCAAATCACGAGCGATCCCGGGTGGCCGAAAATAAGATGCCCGGTATTTCGGTACCGGGCATCTCGCAAGCCATCCAGGCAATCGAAGTTAGAACTTGAAGGTGCTGGAGAGCGCCCAGCCTTGTGGCGTGCCTCGATTCACGTAGGTGGGAACCATTGTGGTCGGCGCCGAAGAGGAGGCACTCGAGCGAACCGCGTAAGGTTTGATATCGCCGATGTTGAAGAGATTCAACTGCAGCGTCCAATCGATCTTGTTGTGATACAGTTTGCGAGTGTAGCTGACGTTGGCACCCATACGCAGGAGATCGCTGTTGAAAAACGGATGGTTCGGATCAGGCACCCAGCTCCCGGCCACTTGTTGAAGAGCAAAGCCCGTGGAAGCCTTGTCTTCCCAGATCGCGTTTAGTCCGACCCCCAATCCTTTCATCCTTCCCTCGGTGAAGTCATAGTTCGTCACAAAAGTGAACTTGTAGCGGCGCTCATTCATAGTGCGCGAACCCTCCTGGGCCTTTTGAATCAGGTAGCTGCCGTAAAACTGGTCATCCACCTGTTTGACGGTTTGCGATCCGTTGCTGGTACTGATCGTGGCGTTCGGGTTGGCCATCCAAGTGGACCGATATTGGGCGATCAAACGGCCCGTTGTAGGCGCAATATTGCTCACCTCCGTGGCAAAATGACTGTAGCTGACACTAGCACGCCAGTTGCGGGTGATATTGGTCGTGAACTGCAGCTCCCAACCCTTCGAGTTGATGTCCTGGGTCTCAATCACCTTGGAGACAGGGAGATTGGCATATTGGGTCTGACCGATGAATCCGAGCAAAGCTGCCAGTGAACCGGTATTGATGCCGCGCACCGCGGGGTCGTTGGTCACGCTCGTGTCAAAGCGGGTAAACGTGCCGTTCACCTTGTTGTCCATCAAACCGAATTTGAAACCGTAATCTGTCGTCTTGCCTGTCTTGCTCGGCGTCTGACTGCCGTCCGGCAGAATGCCAAAGCTGGACAGGGAGAACGACGTCGACTGGTTGACCGTCGGGGAAACGTAGCTCACCAGACCGGCACCCCGATAGGCATGCACCACTAGGCCACGACTCCAGGTCGTCGGAGCGAGGGCGGAAATCGCCGGATCCTTCACCTGGGCGAGTTCCCGACCATAGTAGGCGTAACCTTGCGGTTTCGAGGGATTCTGGATGAGCGGAGTGTTCGTCCATTCATCAATCGCATCCCGGCGCCAACCCAGGGTCGGAATAATGCGGTCGTGCCAAAAGCGCGACTGCCAGACAAAGAGGGTCGAATCGAGCCTCGTCGTGGTGTTCACGCCGCCGCCCAACGGACCGACCGTGGGTATCCACTCGGCTTTGACGCCCGGTTGCTTGTTGGCCTCGGCCTGGAAATCCAAGGCGTTGTTCACGCCGTAGATGGTCTTTGAGCTTAGATCGATATAGTTGATGGTCCGGACGGCATTCTGGAAACCCCAGCTGTTGTCCCAAATCTGCTGCGTGCCCATCCAACCCGGCGCGGTCAAAGGCGTCGTGTTGACCAGTTGGAGCCCGTCCCAGACTTCATGGTCGGTCGAGCGCTCTTGCATCAGGGCAAAGTCATGGTTCCCCATCCAGCTCGGCCAGCCCTTCTTGGCGCTTTCCAGGTGGAATGAGGCGGTCGCACGATCGTTCCGGAGATAGCGATGCTGGTACAGGCGCCAGTTGATATCGTTGGCCACGAAATAGCGGCCAACGTTCGGATTGGCGGTGACGCCGTCTTCCAAGGTGGAGGCGGCATCAATCTGCAGCACATTCGCGCTCCAATTGTTGATGAAATCATAGAGCATGTGTTCCTGGTTATGGGCGAATTCCACCTGGAGATCCCGGTTGATTTCATACTGCGCATAGAACTGGGCGTTGTAGCCCCGGAAGCGCTGGGTTTGCGAGTTGCCGTAGATGTTGAAATCCTGTGGGACGAAGCCCACCGGCACCGTCACGTTGTTGCTCCCGAGTACGCTGATGGGAGCTCCCACCGGCTTGGAATGCCAGTTCTGCAGCACCGGAGTCGCGGGGTTGTTGTCGTTGACGATGATCGTCGGGTTGGAAAGTCCGGAGTAGTAGTTCCAGTCCTTGAAATAGGTCGGCAGCCCGGAACCATAGTTCGGCCAGGTATAGGGTGTGTAGGGGATCGCCAGTTGGGTCGGTGTCTTGCCCTGGGCCTTGGCCGCATTGAGATACGGAGTCACGGCATCCAACGGCAGGCCGAAGTCAGGCGCGGTGCGGAGCCAATCCATATACTCGGCATCTGCCTTGAGGGTGAGTCTGGCGGTCGGCTTCCAGGTAATGGCGCCGTAAGCGCGTTTCTGTTTCTGGAAGGTTGGTTCGAGGAAATATTTGTCATCATCATTGAGCAGGACCAACCGGGCGGCGAGTTTATCCTTCACCAGGACCTGGTTGAGGTTGATGGTCTGGCGAAAACCGCCGAGATCCGTGACGCGAAGTTCCACTTGCCGTTGATTGGCAAAGGTTGCGTCCTGGACCGTGCGGTTCACCAAGCCCATGGGGTCGCCGGTGGTACCGAACAGGATGGCATTGGGGCCGCGGGAAAATTCAAAACGGGAGGCGTTGAAAGTGTCCGACGGCAGGTTCGTCTTAAAGCCATTGCGCACGATGTTCTCCGTATGCACGCCTCGAAAGGTGGTATTATCGCCCCAATATAGGGCGGAGCCCGTACCCAAATTGGCCTGCAGGGTTTCCTTGGAGGCACCCGGTGTGAAATCGATCAAATCGTTGGTGCTCGTGGCTGCGAGATCCTGCCAAAACTTCTCCGTGATCGTGGTCAGCGTCACCCCCAGATCGTTGATCGAGGTGTTGAGTCGCGTGCCCATCAGGGTGTTTTGCGCTTGGTAGCCCTGGTCATTATCCGCATTCACCACGAAGGGGGACAAAGTGATCACTTCATCCGCAACGGGTTTGGCGGTATTTGTTGTTGGATTGTCTTGAGCAGAACTGCCTGGGGCCGTGGCCACGGCAAAAATGCCGACGATAAAAGCTAAGAAAGGATTACGTTTCATTGAACGGGAACTGACGGAAGGTGGTGTTTGAATGGGAGCGGGAGCGGGAACATTTCGTGGCACGCTTTCATTCGATGACAGCGGCCGGGAAGCGGGTTTGACGAGCAGAGCGCCTGAACTCGGGTCCTCATGAAAGACCAGGCCGGTGCCCTTGAGCATACCATCAAGGGCCTCGCGCGGGGTGAAAGATCCTTTCACCGCGTTGGTCTGGATACCGGAAACCGCACTGGCGAGAAACATGATTTCGCTGTGATATTGCGCGGCGAAAGACTTCAACGTATCCGCCGCATCGCCCGACGGCAAATCGACCCGCATTTTCGATGCGGTGCCCGCCCCGCAGGCCAAGGACGGGAGCATGAAAATGCCCAAGCAGACCGTTGCGAGCACAAGCGCCAGCTTGCACCGGGCGGTGACGCCAGTTCGAAACATGTCCAGAGGGTAATGGGGTTTGGGGCATCAATCAGGCAGCTAGCCCTCAGATGCCCTTGGCAGGAATTTCCGTTAAAAGATTTTTTGAAGAAAAAACATGGCCATCGTCACGGACGAGTCAGGCGGATTTCAGATTGGCCATAACGCTCCACCTGCACTCCGAAACCCGCTTTAAGCAGGTTAACAAATCCTTCGACATTGTCGGAGCGCAAGGTTGCGCTGACCCGCAGCTCCACAAGGCTCGGATCGGTCAGAACCAGCTGCACCGCGTTGCGACGATTGAACTCCGACACCACTTCCCCCAACGGAGTTGCGGTAAAATCAAGCAACCGATGCTGCCAGGAAAGCAGCTGATCTACTTCACCCGCCGTCAACGTGGTAACTTGCAAAGGTTCGTTGCGTGAGGTCAGTGATACCACGACCCGCTGCCCGGCATCCAATTGCGGCACCAGAATTACCGGAGGAGCGGTCGATCCGCCCGCGTGGAAGCGGGCCTCGTCATCCGTGCTGTGATTCACTTGCACGCGTCCCTCGGTAACCAAGACCTCGAGTGTTGATGCTCGCATACTCACGTCGAAAGCCGTCCCCACCGCCCGGACCGTCAATCCGGCCGCGCTGACTATGAAGGGTCGGGCAGGATTCTTGGTCACCTTAAAATGCGCCTCCCCCTGTACAAGTTGCACCCGGCGTTCCTCCGGCGTAAACGCCACCGTGATGACCGCCCCGCGATTCAACTCCACCACCGAGCCGTCGTCCAATGTTCGTTGAATCACCCCAGCCACGAGCGGAGTATCATTTTGTCTGGCCTTGGGGAAAAACATCAGTGCCGCCAATATCACGATGGCGGCTGAGGCCAGAGCAAGCAGGGTCGGACGAAAAAAACGCCCCCGGCGCACCCCGAATCTCGGGGCCAGTAAGTCGGGGTTTGGCTGGTCGCTATGTTCAGGACGCCATTCAGCGAGGTGGTCCAACCGCTGCCAGTTGCGGCGATGTCCGGCGAAGGCCTGCCCATTCCGCGGATCTCGGGCCAACCAATCGGAGAGTTCATCCTGCTCGGCCGCTGAAAGCTGGCGGTCACAACGTAGCACCCAACCAGCCGCCTGCGTCTCCCTATCGTCCGGAGCGGCGTTGTTCGGATCGGGCTTAGGCGTGGTCATACGGATACGATCTGTCGTGCCGGTTGAAATACTCTCCGAGTTTGCGCAGAGCAATGGTACCTTGTGCTTCGACAGTATTCTCCGAAATGCCGAGCTGGGCGGCCACTTGTTTTTGAGACTGTCCGTAGATTTTACGCAAGGTGAGTATCTGGCGACAACGAGTTGGCAACGACTGGATGGCTTGGGTCAATAGTTCTAATTCCTGGGTCCGGGTTACGGCAGCGCGCACGTCCGCTGACTCGTCCAAGACGTCCATGAAGTCGTTTTCCGTTAAGGCCAAATCGCCGGTTACCTGCATATGGCGAAGTCTCGTAAGCGCCAGGTTACGGGCGGTGCAAAAAAGAAATGCCTTCGGAGATTCGATCGGGCACTGGGCGCGAGCCTGCAGCACTCGTGCATAAGACTCTTGCACAATATCATCCACATCCCCCGCAGCCGGGAAGCGACTGCGCAGCCAGCCACGCAGCATGCCCTCGTGAGGCTGGAGCTGCTGCGTAAACCAGTGGGCTGACTCTGAATCTTGGGGCGGCAAAGGAGTTGGCAATTAGTGAACCAGGATGGCATCGCGATGGTGCTGAATGCCTCGTGCTATGGAAAATCGATCCAAACCCAGCCCTTCGAGCGGGCTTCCGAGTAGGCAACCGTATATAGGATTCTGTAACATGAAGGGTGCGGTTTGCTGAATCGGTAGGCCTTATGTGATTCTGTTTTCCCCGCGATTTTCGGTCTGGTGGATGGCCAATGGCCAGCCGGGGAACTGACTGCCCGGCTGGTCATCGGTCGCATCCACCAGAAAACGGAACGCCTGAATGGTGTAGGTCCGTTGTTGCGGGTCGAAAATAATGAATCCGAAGCCGCTGCCCTTCTCATGGGCTTTCTCATATCGATTGGGTGATTTTCCGACGACGGGATTCCCGACTGCGTAGACGTAGGCCAGGTTGCCAAAACTGTCCTGATATTCGCCCGTGTCCGGCAGGTCATGCTTTGGGCGGTTGGCATGGGGCATCACCACCGCATCCGGATGCCACCATCGTGGCCAACCGGCGGCAATCGCCGGAGTGCAAAAGGCCCAGTTGCTGTCGCGTTGTTTCTCCACGCCATATTGTGAAATCGTCGCCAGATGCGTGTCGCCGCAGATATGCAAGGCCATGGACGGTCGCATCAGCTCAACCGCACGGTTGCGTGGGGTGTGCGGCCAGCCACCGCTGTCGAAATCAAGCTTGAGGTATCGGTCGGGCAATGGCTGATGCGTCGAAAGTCCGGCAAAAACTGTCTGGCTCAACACAGCCTTGAGCGTGTGGCCGCGCCAATCCCCGGACCACTGCTTCAAGAATGCTTCCTGGCGTTCACCGAGCAAGCTGAGCTTCGGATCGTCAAACGCCGGGTTGATATAAAGCGGGTCCTCTCCTTGTCCGGTTTCACCAACAGCTGCGTGAACGCTTTCCGGCCCGCTTTTCCACTGCCGGTCGGCGATGATGGCGAATCCCACGCCACCGTAAACCATGTCGCCATAGTAGGAGCTGATCCCTTGCGCGCAGGGCGTTGGATCAAACGGATCAGGATGGTGAGCCGTGTTTGTACGATGCACTACGTTCACCATGCGCGGTGGCTCCACGTATCCGCCTAACGAGGACGCCCCCGGGTCACGTTCAGGATTCAGCATTTTGGCCCCACCCTCCCCCCACAGATTGCCTTGTAGCACATCGTGGTCGTCAGGCAGACACAAAGTGGGCTGGCTTCGCATCACCTCTCGAAACGCCCAGCCAAATTGATAGAATTTCCGCAAATAATTGTGGATCGCCAGATCGGCTGGTTCCCGGATGTAACCGAAGCCTCCATGGTTTTCATAAATTTGGTCCCCGGAAAAGAATACCAGGTCTGGCTTCAACCTGGCCACGTTGCGGGCGACCGGTTCATAGGGAAAGGCGTAGTCATTCTGACAGGTCATCGCGGCCATTCGCATTGGACGTCCGACGGGATTGGCCCGGATCGTCCCGGTCCACTCGTCCGGCGTCTCTGTGCCATCGCGATGCTTCTCCCTATAAACCAGCTTGAAAGGGATGGCCCGCTTTTCATCCCACGCCGGAATGCGGAAGGTGGCAATCCATGCATCAGGATCCAGTTTGGCTTCCCCCAGCTTTTGCCAGCTACCCTGCGTTTGAGCATGAAGCTCCACCGTCTGATTGTCCTTGGCCCCCAGCGGGCCGGTCAGGGCACTCAGCTTGAGCACAAAGCCATCCGACGTCCGCGAGTCGCTCAGCGTATACATCGACCAGAGAATTGGTCCGAATCTACGCCCCGGACTGACCGTCAGCGCGTCACCGTCAAGTACCCATTGGCTAAAACGATACCGCGAGCCGACCTCAGTCTGCTGCTTGCCTGGTCGCTTGTCCGAAGATCCGTGAAAATTGCTGACCAAAGCCACATTGCCCAACACTTCCTTTGCCGGAACAGTGTGGGTGATCCGGCCGAGACTCGCCCCGGTCTCTGTTGAGGCGGCGTCAAGCGTCAAGGTTACCCGCCCTTGGTCCGGCACTCCGGATAGTCTGAGCGCGATGGAACTCGGGACGACCAACGGACCCAACGGTTCACTATTCGGCCCCAGGATCAGTTGGTTTTTCAGCACACCGGCATTCACACCGTTTTCGGCGAAGCAGTTGCTGCGATACTCATTGAGTTCGCTCCTGGCCCCGATGCGGAAGCCGGCGCCACCATCCTGCGATCCACTCACGACCCGGTTCAGGATCACGGACAGCGTGAATGCGGCCGCGGGATTCGTAAGCTGATGCGTCAGGGAGTGAACACTGCGCTGGCCACCCACGCTCAGGCACTCCGCCGCACCATCCGCGATACACCAATCTTCCATCGGATTGGCCCAATAGTTGCCCCCCAACCAGGTGCGGTCATGAGTCTTCTCCCATGTATCCGCGACGCCGGATTCCCGCACTTGCTTGTCGGCACCACGCGCGTTTCGGACTCCGATACCGGCGACCGTTGTTGCGACGGTTCCGGTGGCGATCCATTTCAAGGCGGTTCGACGTGAGATGTCTTTGCTCATAAGATATCGAGGCTGGCTGGATTGTGGTTGATTGGACTTGATGGGCTGTCGGGGGACTACCTAGGGAATGCTTGCGGCTGGGCCGTTCATCCTGTTCGGGGCGAAGGATCCCGCCGGAGTAGCCCGACTGCGCACGTCGATGTTGCGCCGATGAAACTCTCCCTGCGTTCAGACTGACTGGGATTGTGCATTTTATCGCGGGCTTGAATTCGCTCCTTAGTCATGCCCATCGAGATCCGGCGTGTAGCCCTCGTCTTTCGCTCCCTGCGGGATCACCTGCCGGTAAAACTGCGACCTCAGCTTGTTATACTCTATATAGTTGACCCAATGCCAGGTGACATTGCCGGCGTTCCAGGTCTCCCATTTTTCGCGGAGTATATCGGCCTTTTGCTGCTGGGTGGCCATGAGATCGTGAGCCTCGGACACGTCGTCCGGCAGGTGATACAATTCCGGTGCTGCTGTGCCCCGCTCCTTGACCAGTTTGTTGCCATCAGCCGTGAGGATGGCCCAACTCGCGCCATTTCTGTCGCGCCAGTAGAGCGCGTCGTGCGGCGGACCAATTTTTTCACCCCGCACAAGCGGGACGAGGTCCACTCCTTCCATCGCTTTTCCAGCAAGCGCGTCGGCACCCGCCTGCTCCACCGCCGTGCGAGAAATGTCGATCGATATTACGGGAGAGGTGTAGGTGGTTCCGGCCGGCAACCGCGCCGGCCAGGAAGCGACGAAAGGCACATGCACCCCGCCGTCATACATGTAGTCTTTCCCGGCGCGGAAGGGCGCGTTGGACGACCCGTTCCACCATCCCGGACTGTCGCTGCGATTGTGCGGTCCTCCATTGTCGCTAAGAAAGAAAATCAGAGTATTTTCCCGGAGACCGTTTTTCTCCAAGGCCCCGAGCACCTCACCGATCCCCCGGTCCATTTCGTCCACCATCGCGGCATAGACCCGGCGCCGTTCGTTGGGAATGTGGGCGTACCGCGCAATCGCCTCAGCCGGAGCCTGCAGCGGTGTGTGGGGTGCATTGTAGGCCAGATAGAGGAAAAACGGCTTGTCCTTGTTCGTCTCAACAAAACCAACCGCGTCACGGCTCAAGGCCGAGGTCAGGTATCCATCGAAGGACGCCGGTTGATTATTGCGAATCAACCCTTGCAGATAGCCTTCGCCCACCGGCTTTGCCAGATCGATGCGGAAGTAATCATGCCCGCCACCGAGGAAACCGTAGAAGTAGTCGAATCCCCGGTTGGTGGGATGAAACGCCGCTCCCGTGCCGATGTGCCATTTGCCGATGCAACCAGTCACATAGCCCGCCTCCCGTAAACGCGCTGCGATAAGCTTTTCTCCCGCATCAATCCCGAGCATGGGATTGGCCGGATCGTAGGAGGGAATGGAATCAAACCCGAACCGTTGCTGATAGCGACCGGACAACAAGGCCGCCCGACTCGGACTGCAATAGGGGTGGTTGGCGTAGCCTTGGGTGAAGATTACGCCGCTGGAGGCCAGACGGTCGAGATTGGGCGTCTTGATGTCCGTCGCTCCGGTAAACCCGGCATCGGCATAGCCCATGTCATCGGCCATGATGATGATAATATTGGGCTTGGTGGCGGCGCAGACAGACTGCCATCCCGAACCAAGGGAGAACAGCAACGCAAGGACGAGAAGGGGTGCGTGGCAATTTTTCATCATAGGATCGGCCTTCATTGTTCATTCGTAGGTTTGCCGCCGCAGGAAGTATCCCTTGAGTGTTTCGTCGACCTCGAAGCGTTCGATATGACCAATCCCGGTCGCGTCGTCTACCACGTGGCAGAGCCCCCAGCGTAATCCTTCGAGCGGACCTTGGTCATGATCGGGCGTGCGAAACAAGCCATTGGCATGGGGCGCTCCTTTGATGTGGGCCTTGATCTCAAAATTGACGCCATCGGGGGACCATTGCAGGGTGTTCCGTTCCGGACCGTCCGTCGTCAGCATGGCGGCGATGCCGCCGTTGTATGGCCAGACACAGATCTCGTGGCCCGAGTTGGTGATGGGATTGTACTCGCTGCGCACGTACGGGCCTTCCGGCTGATCCGCAATGGCCACGCCCCATTTCGTCTCGCGACCACCCATGAACATTTCCTCCCCCATCGGCTCGCCTTTGTAGTAGAGGTAGAATTTTCCGCGATACGCCAACAGGCACGGGTCGTGAACCTTATGGCTGTCGAAGCTGCCTTTTTTCTTCACGAGAAACCGGTTGTCCTCTTCGCCAGCCCAAATGCCGTCGGCCGAAGTTTGGAGAATCGGGCCGGGCACCTTGGTCCAAGGACCAAAAGGTGAATCCGCCACCGCCATCGAGATGTGCTCCATCGAACGCCGCAGATAAGGCGATTTCACCACCTGGTAGACGAGATAGAACTTCTCGTCGTGCGCGAGAATTTCCGGGGTAAACACACTCCGATCATCATACGCGCCCTTAGGTCCACGGACGACGGCCGGAGCCTTTTCCTCCCAATGCCAGCCATCCTTGCTTGTCGCATGCCAGACGTCGCAATGGTCCCACGGAAAGGTCTTGGCCTCGAGATCACCGCTGCCGAATCCGTAGCTCTTGCCGATCGAGCGTGTATACCAGACATGATAAAGGCCGCCGGTCTTGATGACAGCACTTGGATCACGTCGGACGACGTCCGGCTTATGTTCGGCCAGGTCTCCCGTGATGGGCTTGGTGATAATTTCACAGTACCACTCCGGGCTCTGGAAATAATTACGATCGATGGCTCGTTGGGTGGCCGCGCTCAGTTTCTTGCTCATGATGATTTGAGAATAGGTTAAAGTTCACGCCTCGCTTTTCTTGACGGCCGCTTCGAAGGCCAGCTCCACCTCTTCGATGGTCTTGTTCTTGGTTTCCGGCAGCCAGCGATAAATTGCCACCAGGCCGATCACGACCATCACCACGTAGCTCATGAACGTGTTGGCCGCACCCAGGGTGGATAACTGCCACGGGAAGAACTGCGTGACAAAATAGCTGACGATGCTGGTGATGAACGCAAATGCCGGGATCGCCACGCCGCGCACCGCTGTGGGGAAAATCTCCGAAAACAGCACCCACATGATCGGACCGACCGAAAACTGGAATGCCGCGATGAAGCTCATGATCCCGAGCAGAATCAGCGTCGCGTTGATCTGGGCGGCTTTCTGAAGAAGAACGCTGGAATAGTCCCGCACCTGCGTCTCGCCGATCGCCCCGCGGAGGGCGTTCTTGAATGCGGTGTCGCTTTGAAAGACCACGCCCTCGATCGGCCTTAACGCTGCCCGGTCAACCTGCTCCGGCAGGCTGGCGACCGCGGCCGTGTCCAATTGGTAGCGCGCCGATTTAAAACCGTAACTGCAGACGCCCAGGCTCACCGCACACCAGATCAATCCGCCGATCATCATGGGGCGCCGGCCCACCTTGTCGATCAGCAGAATGGCGAAAATCGTGAAGATCACGCTGACGATTCCCACCACCGCCGATTGCCGGAACGCCGCATCCGTCCCGCCGCCCAGCTGCTCAAAAACCGTGGGCGCATAAAACAACACTGCGTTGATGCCGGTCGCGGGTTGGACTGCGGCAATCGTCAACCCCAGGAGCAGAACCAGTCGCAGCCGAGCACTGAACAACTGCCGGAACTGCACCCACACGGAAGGACTCGACTCCCCCTTATGCAGACTTTCCGCCATCTCCTTCATTTCGATCTCGATTTCCTCCGGTGGCAACACCTTGGCCATGACTCTTCTCGCCGCCTCCACTTGGCCATTGCGGTAAAGCCAGCGGGGACTCTCCGGCACGAAAAAGAGACCAACAAACCAGATCAGCGCGAAGGGAATTTCCGTCCCCAGCATCCAACGCCAGGCCTGCGTGGTGAAACCCCATTCGACGGCCCAGGAGGCGTCGCTTTTCGAGGCCAGCAGAATGTAGTAATTGAGGAAGTATGCCGCCGAGAAGCCCAGCACGATGCTGGTCTGGTTCATCGTGACCAGCTTGCCGCGCCACTTGGGCGGCGCGATTTCGCCCAGGTACATCGAAGCGAGCGACAGCGAGGTAAACGCCAGACCGCCAATGAACCGGGCAATCACCAACGTGATGTAGCTGGTCGCCAGTGTAGACCACACCGCGGAGATCAGGTAAAGTCCGGCCACCAACACCAACGCCTTCTTGCGGCCAAACTTGTCACATACATACCCTGCCAGCAGCAAGGCGAACAACACGCCCATGCCAGGCGCGCTGACCGCGGTACCCATCTGCATCTCGGTCAGGTCAAACTTCGAGGTGATAAATGGCACCGTGCCGGAAATCACGGCGGCATCGAGTCCGAAGACGAAGCCTCCCAGGGTTACGATGATCGCAATCAGGAAGGCGTTTCTGGCGTTGGGAGAAATCATGGGGCTTGGGTTTTGGTGGAGAGAAGGAAGGGGCGGTAATTTTTTAAATATTTGTGTGGCCGGTGGGAACCGCGTGCCGGTGCTTATTTCGCCGGCCGGTTGCCGTAGGCACGCGGGTAAAGTTCTTGGTTCAACGCTTTCGCGGTCTTCACCATTTCCGGATAAGGAACGTCGGTATTGCTCACGAAACCGACATTGTAGTTCTCGCCGTCATAAGACCGGCCGGTGAGGGGCGAATCGGTGTATTGAAACCAATGCGCACCGACGAAATATGGATTGTCCACGACGGCCTCCACAAATTCCTTGAACATGCGGGCCCGGTCGGCCTGATCCGCGGCATAGACCAGTCCGGGATGAATCAACCCGGTGTCCGAGGTCGCACCCATATGGAATTCTCCGATGATACTGGGCATGTCCACGTCCTTCAGGAACGCCCACTGTTCACTACGAAATCCTTCCTTGTAGTGATTGTAGCTGACCACGTCGGTATACTTCCTCGCCGCCGCGACAACCTCCGGAGTCATCCCCCACCCGGCCATGCGCACACCCATGTACAGGTGATGCGGCATTACTTCGCGCAGCGCATCGCGCACCACGCGGAAATACTCGCTCGCATAGGTCAGAGACAATTCGGCGAAATCGGCCTGCACCGTCTTGTTGCGGGCGTTCACCGTCACCCCCTTCGCCAGTGCATCCCAGGATGCGATCGAGGTCTGCCAGGCTTGGTTCAGCGACTCGATCGTGCCATATTTTGCTTTAAGGATCCTCCCGAACTCGGCTTTGGTCGGACTGTCGGTGGCCGCGAGTTTCAAGGCACTGATCACAATCGCATATTGTGATTCAAACGATCCCGTGCGGCCCCAGCTCTTTTCGTTGTCAACAAACACGCCCACACACCAGGGGCTGTCCTGGACTTCCCGCGCAATCGCCCGGGTGGTGATGCCGGCGCGACGCACGAATTCCGGATCAAACGGATCGGGCATCGGCGCCCAGGAACCTGCGGCCACCGTCTTGAAGTTCCCAATGATCCAGCCGTTGGCAAAGTATGGAATCTTGTCGACATGGTAAAATGACGGATCGGCCCAGTTCCCCAGGCAGGTGAAGCCCCAATCCAGCATCCGATCCACCGTCACGTCGCGCCATTTGGTGAGATATGAGCCAGGGCTGGTCTGGCCGTAGCGACGTTCCACGTTGGCCTCGTAAAAGCTGAAAGATTCACCGTGCTTTACCGCCCCGAGGAAGACCGAACGTTCATAGCTATAGTGATCCGCGAGCGGATCATCGTAGGCAGGGAGCCACTTGAACATCTTATGCCGCAACTCGGACGCAATGAACCGCGTTTGGCGTGCAGCGTCGCTCGTCTGGATGAATCCCTTCGAGTCCTCCGGTGTCACGTCTTCGGGGTCCACCCTACGCACTGTCGGTTCGCGGAAGTCCACCCCGGTCACGGTCGCGGTATTCGCCATCCGCGCGTTGGCGATTCCGAGTGCAAAATACAAATAGCCTTCGGGATCAACCAGCGTCCACCGGCCGTTCACCTTGGCGGTGCGGAAGTAGCCGGTGGCTTCCAGGCGCGGTCCGTTCTTCCAACCGCCGAATTTGGATCGATCAGCCAGCGGATGGGACTTTGCGAGCTCAGCGAGTTCGGCATCCGCCCGTTGCTTGAGTTCCGCCGCCGAATGAATCTTGTTCGGAAATTCGACCTTCGCATTCTGCCCAAATTCATCGGAGATGCCCACGAGGAAGTTCGGATCGGTAAGGGGATTGGGCAAGACACGGAAATTGTCAAAAACCAGCCGCTTGTCGTGGGCCATGACATCGGTGCGCAAGGTGACGGACACGATCTTTGCGATATTCAGCTTCTTCCCGGCACCCTTCCGGCCCACCAACATGGCCGCAGAAGTCGGCCAGGCCGGCGCGTTGTCCGCCAGCCCCGTTTCTACATCCAATTCTTCCCCTTTGAGCACAAAGAAACAGTTCACAGGCTTTTGATCGGCTGGAACGGAAGCGCGGCGGGTAACGGTCGCCCCGGACCGGTCATTGATCGTCACGAACAGGTCCACCGAGAAATTGCCCGTGTTGACGACATCGAAGGCCAGGTGGCAATCACCCTGCGCGCTCCAATCCCAGGGCTGCGCGGGACTGATCGTGACCCCGGAGCTGGACTCCTTGCTGTCGAAGTTGACCTCAAGCGCGTGTCCTCCCGGTCGCAGCAGACTCGGGACTATGGCCACCGTGGATTTGTTCGCCTTCAGTTCGGACGGAAGCCGGTCGTCCTTGAACTCGATGACCGCAACTCCCGGACGGGAACCTTCAGGTAGTGCTGCGACGGGCGCGGCCGGGGCTGCCCCAGACCGGACGGACGAGGCCGGACCGAGGAGAAGCAAGCACACCCCGGCACCCGCGAGCAGCCGCCGAGTGCGCGAAGAAGTAACCGTCAGTTTGGAGTTCATGTTCATGGCTTGAAATCAGCGGCCTTGTCCGGCGCATCACCCATGTGACCGGCTCGATCCGGTCCGGACAGCGCCGGATAGAATCGATAATAGTCAGCCGAGTGGAATTTTGACTTGAGTGCACGCAATTCGGCGGAGAGCCGCCCACAATCCTTCTTGGCCTGAGCCTGGTCACCTCGGAGAAGGATGTAGTGGTTGGAGGATAGTTCTCGTCCCTGATCGTCGAGGAGCACGAGGTCGACGCGGAAGCTGCCCGGCGAACTATCGGTCACAGTCCACTGTACCTTGGCATGCAGGGTAGCACTGTTCTCCGCCACGGACTTGATACGGTCCGTCTGCTCATGCAGCACCTCACCACCCACATCCCGCACGGTGGTGGTCAGTTTGCAGTTGGCAAATGCCTGGTGGCGGTCGTTTACGACCCACAGCCTTCCCGCGAAAGACTCGCCTGGCAGCCAGCGTCGTTTGTCGAATTGCATCGAGGCGAGCACGGGCTGATATGCCCGGCGCACGAAGTCGAAGGACAGCTTCTTCTCCTGGAAATAGTCCACGATACCCCATTTGAAATCAGGCGAGAAGGTGATGAAATGACAGAGCGAGATGGCGCTGGTCTTGGGTTTGCGGCGACGCACGTGCTCGATGCCATACTGGAAGATCGTGCCCTGGTTGATCTGCGAGGCGTCGACGAATTTCTGCAGCGAGTCCGTACATTCGTCGCCCAGCACCTGGAAGTTCAGAGCTCGAAAAATGTCCAAATCTGCCCAGTGGTAGCCCCAGCTAGGTCCGGGGGGCCAAACCTCGTCGGCAGGAATGAACTTCCGGATGCTCTCGACGTTGGGCGCCGAACTCACGGCAAACTCCGGGATCGCCGCGTAGTCCCAGGTCGGGATTTCCTCTTCCATCATAAGCGCACCGATGGTGTAGAACATTTTGTGCGTGTGCCCGCTGTCCTTCGGCTTACCAACCCCCATTTCATGCAGCAATGGCGGCCAGTTGAGTGGCGAGGTCGGAACATAAGGCAGATTGGTGTAAGGCCGGATGACCTTCTCTAAACCGACGATGAACCGGACGTTATACTCCAGGCCCTCGTTGCCGTAAAAGCTCTCCTCCCCGCCTTCGAGCATCACGAGGGACGGATGCCGCCGGAGGGTTTTCAAACACGCCACCGCTTCCGCATAGGTATCGTCCCGAAATTTCTTGTCCTGCGGCAGATTGATCGAAGCGATGGGCAGCAAGTCCTGCCAGACCGTGATGCCGTGCTCGTCACAGAGATCGTAGAACAAATCCACTTCCGTTGGATGCCAGCCGAAGATGCGGAGGTTGTTCAGGTTCGACTCCTTCGCGAGCGCCACCAGTTTCCGATACTTTTCCGGACTGCAACGACCGTAGAAAATATCCGGCGGACCGCCCCAGTTGGCGGAGCGATAGAACGTATGCTTGCCGTTGATCACCGGCGTCCACGGATACTTGACCTCGTCATCGGTGTAGCCCGGGTTGCGTTCCATGCGGATCTCGCGGATGCCGAAGCGCGTTATCTGATTGTCCCACACCGTCCCGGCTGAGCTGAGAACCGTCACTTCGACCTGGTGCAGGTTTGGCTCTCCGAGATCCCATGGCCACCACAATTTGGCATTGGGAAGATTCCAAGTCAGCGTGATGGGGTGATTGGCCTTCAACCTGGCCACGGATGAGGTCAATTCGAATGGGCCGGCCTCGCAATTGGCGCCGCGGATCACGGCCTTCACCTCGACGCGCTTGGACAGGCTCGCTTTGTGCGCCGCCAGCTGCACTTGTACCGTCACCGTGGCCGAGCCGTCTGCGTGAATCTGTGATTGCGGATACACGTCCGCAATATGGGCCGCCCCAGTGGCAACGAGACGCACCGGCTTCCAAATTCCCATCGGGGTGAGGGTGCGCCAGTAATCGCCGTGCCAGCCAAATTTCCGACCGCATACATCGCGATACGTGCGCGGAGGCGCATCGAGTTTGACCACCAGGCCGTTGTCGCCGTCATCGCCAATATACAGCAAACGCCCGACCTCGAATTCAAAGGGGGAAAACATGCCCTCATGCCGACCGAGACGCTTGCCGTTCAGCCAGACCTCACACGCGTAGTCCACGCCGTCGAAAACCAGCCGGAAGGCACGCCCGCGTTGGGATTCCGGAACCTTGAACTTGCAGCGATACCACCACTCCCGCTCCATCGCCCACTTCGCCTTCATGCCGTTGCGGCCAAAGTGCGGGTCGTCTATTTCCCCAGCCCGCCAGAGATCGGTGTAAACATCGCCTGGCACCTCCGCACCGTTCCAATTGAAAGTACTGCTGCAATGCTCACCGAGGTGCAGATGAAACCCCTCCTTCACGCCCTGCCCCGGACGGATGCCTTCCATCTGCCAATACGTGGAACTTAGGTCCAACGTCCAGCGTCCTTCAACGCTGGCCTGCGCTGATCCACCGGCCGCATTATCCGGTGTCATGAAGCCCGGCGCTTCACGTTCACTGATCGTTGCGGATGGTTTGCTTATCGAAATCCGCTGCTTGGTCTTGGAACTTTTCATGAGATTACGGGCGTACGTTCGGTATCTGGTTCAGTCGCAACCGAGGTAGATGGTGCGCTTCTGTAGGAAACCTTCGATGCCGTAGACGCCGTCTTCCCCGCCAAGACCGCTCAACTTATGCCCGTTGTGGTAGCCCTGGATGTACCCGACGATGCCCTTGTTGATGAAAATTGTGCCAACCTGCATATTCGCAATCGCGTGCATAAACCGACGGTAGTCCTTCGTCCAAAGGTAGGCGGACAAACCGTCATTACGGGCATTGGTGATCGCCAAGGCTTCCTCGTAGCCGGAGATTTTCGTGATCGGCAGCACCGGACCGAAAATTTCCTCCTGCAAGGCCGTCATGTGTCGTTTGACTCCGAGCAGGACGGTCGGCTCATACCAATTGCCTTTTGCGAAGGCCTTGCCTACCGGGCGACGTCCTCCACAAGCCAGTTCCGCCCCTTCCGCCACGGTTTTCCTCACAATATCATCAACGCGCGCGAGGCCGGCTGCGCTGGTACTGGGCCCCATGCCGATGTTTTTCATCGGATCACCTACCTTGATCCGGGCCACACGTTTCAGTAGCTTGGCGGTGAACTCGTCGGCGATCTTCTCATGCACCAGCACCATTTCATTGCAGATGCACACCTGGCCGCAATTGGCGTAACGGGCGACCACCGCCGCCTCCACCGCCTTGTCGATGTTGGCATCTTCGAGCACAATGAAGGGAGCCTTGCCGCCCAGCTCGAGTGAAAGCGCGGTGATGTTGGGGGCCGCCGCCGCATAGATTGCCTGGCCGGCGCGGATACTGCCCGTGACGGAGACCAGCTTGGTTATCGCGCTGGACACCAGCTGCGAACCCACGCCATTGCCAATCCCGTTCACCAGGTTGACCACGCCGGGTGGCAGACCCGCCTCATCCACCAGACGGCAAAATTCGGAGGCGGTCACGCAGGTCAGTTCATGGGGTTTGAGCACCATCGTATTGCCGGTGACCAGAGCAGGCCCCAGCTTGCGTCCGATCAGAGCCAACGGATAATTGAAGGCGCAAAGACCGACCGTCACACCAAACGGCACTTTGTGGATCCAAAGCTGTTCATTTGGTTCGTCAGACGGATATATGTTTCCTTCCAACCGACGTGCGGCCTCGGCGTTATATGACAGGTAGCGAATCGTGTCATCGACCTCGCCCAATGCCTCGGCCAGGGGTTTGCCCTGCTCCATGACCAGCAATCGCGCAAAATGCGTGCGCTCGGCCTTCAATCGCTCTGCGATTGCCATGATGTAATTCGCACGACGGATCGCCGGTAAATTCTGCCATTTCAATTGCGCAGCTTCGGAAGTCTCCAAAGCCTGCTGCACTTGCTCAGGCGAGCAGGCCGCCACCTCTGCAAACACTTCGCCATTGGCCGGGTTTGAAACCGGCACCCGCTCGCCGCCGGGGCGGCCGATCCGCTTGCCATTGATGTAACACGGGTAGAACTTGCGCTTGCTGGTGCTTGATTTCATGGGAATCGTGAGGTCGTTGCTGATGCCTGAGGGTAAGAATTGAACGGGTTTATTCTCCGCGGTAAACCGCAGGGCGTTTTTCGGTAAACGCGAGAAAACCCTCACGGGCATCCCGCGTCGCATAGAGCGGCTCGACCAGCGCCGATTCCAGTGCGAGACTGTCTGGCAGGCTTAGGGTGGCCCCGGCCTGGACGCCGCGCTTGATGGCTGCGACCGCGAGCGGCGCACCCGCGGCCAAGGTCCTGGCAAACTCCTCTGTTTCGCGCTGCAGGTCGCTGGTAGGATAAATACGATTCAGCAGTCCGAGACGGTGGGCTTCCTGCGGACCGATGCTATCACCGGTAATAAGCATTTCAAGTGCCTTACTCCGACCGATCACTCTGGGCAGGCGCTGACTGCCTCCATTGCCAGGCGTCAACCCCAGCTTAACTTCAGGCAATCCGAGGGTATATGTGCCATCGCCCCCAAAACGTAGATCGCAAGCGAGGGCGATCTCCAAGCCGCCGCCGAGTGTGTGTCCGCTCAGCTCGGCGATGAATATTTTTCCACTGCCTTCGATTTTCTCCAAGGCTAGCCGAGCCATCGTCACCATCGCCTTGTTATCGATGACAGAATTTTGGACGAAGGCATGAATATCTGCCCCGGCGCAAAAAAATCGGGCCAGAGCGCTGCGAATGATGACAACGCGAACCTCGGTATCAGCGTTCGCGGCATCGATTGCCTCGTTGAGGCGAGTCATGAACCCGATTTCATAGCCATTAGCCTTCGGCCGGTTAAAGACGATGAACCCGATGTTACCGCGGCGGTTGAATTGCACGACTGGTTCGACGGGGGCCTTTTCAGGAGCATTCATAGGGCAGCTACATTTCAAGGATTGGAGGGCGTCCGCGCGGCAGGAAAGCCGGTGGCCGCGGGAAAACTTTCGCCCATTTGCCGAAATCTTGATTCTCCCGAAAGGCCGGGGAAGTATCGGTAATAATCCGCCGGTGCATATCGCTCACGATTGGCCGAGAATCTCTCGGCTCGTTCCTTGCACTCGCGCCGGGCCAGATCCTGGTCACCGCGCAGCAAATCATAGTGGTTCGCAGAAAGCGTCTTTCCGTCAGCATCCCGCAAGGTCAGAGCAACCCGGAAGAAATCGCCAAGTTTGCCATCCACCAACCACTCGACCGGGGCCACCGCCACCGCACTGTCCGCAGCAATCCCTGCGACAGAATGCGTCTGCTGATAGAGCATCTTCCCATCTGGACTGGAAATCTCGACCCGCAACGTCGTGGCCCCAAACTCCTTGATCAAATCGTTTACGATCCAGATCTGACCGGTGAAATTCTCCCCGGGCAGCCAGCGTCGTTTGGCGTGAGCGAGGGAGACCAACAGCGGCTGATAGGCTCGCTGCACAAATTCATAGGATCGTTTTGGTTGCTGGAAATAGTCCACGATGCCCCATTTGAAATCGGGTGAGAAGGTCATCAGGTGGCAGATCGAAATCGCGGTGGATTTCGGCTTGCGCCGCCGCATGTGCTCGATCCCGTACTGAAAAATTGTCCCCTGGGCGATCTGCGTGGCCGCCACGAAGTCTTCGAGCGAACCGGTATGCTCGTCGCCCAGAATCTGAAAATTGAGCGCCCGAAACACATCGAGATCCGCCCAGTGGTATCCCCAGCTGGGACCGGGTGGCCAGACTTCCGCCGGCGGGATGAATTTGCGGATGCTTTCGACATTCGGCGCGGAAGTGACACCAAACTCCGGAATAGCCGCGTAATCCCAACCCGCCACATCGTCTTCGATCAGCTTCGCCCCGATCTGGTAAAATGCCGCATGCGTATGCGCACTGTCCTTGGGTCCTCCGATGCCGAGCTGCTGGAGAATCGGTGGATGGCTCAAGGGTGAGGTCGGTATGAAAGGCAGAGCTGTGTAAGGGCGGATCGCCTTCTCGAGGTCGACCAGGAATCTGGCCGTGCGGGCCAGAACCTCCGGCTTGCTGCGCGAAAAGAGCGATTCCTCCCCCCCTTCGACGAGCACGAGCGATGGATGAGGGCGCAAGTCGCGGATCACGGCGATCGCTTCGGCGTAGGTCGACTCCCGGTAAGCCGCATCCGGCGGCACGTCGACCGAAGCCAGCGGAATCAGATCCTGCCAGACAGTGAGGCCCAGTTCGTCACACAGATCATAAAAATGATCCACCTCGCTGGGGTGCCAACCGAAGATGCGCAGGTTGTTGACGTTGGCCGCTCGCGCCAGCTCTACGAGTTTGCGGTACTTTTCCGGACTGCTGCGCCCATAGAAAACGTCCGGCGGCCCGCCCCAAGCCGCGGATCGCAGGAATTCATGCTTGCCGTTGATCACCATCGTCCAAGGAAATTTGACTTCTTTTTCTGAGAAACCCGGATTCCGCTCCATATGGATTTCCCGGATGCCGAATCGCGTGGCAGATCGGTCCATGACCTGTCCCTCAGAATCGGTGATCGTGGTCTCCACCGCATACAAATTGGGGGTGCCCAGATCCCACGGCCACCAGAGCCTGGCGTCAGGAACGTCGAGTGAGAGCGTCACCACGCCATCGCTCGGGAGAGACGAAACCGTTTGTTCGGCCGTGTAGTCCGGCCCCTCGAAGTTCGCCCCGCGCAGCACGGTCCGGACCCGGGTTCCGGCCGGCATCGTCCGTCCGTCGTGGGCCAGGGTAACCTGGATTATTACCTTTGCCGAAGCATCCCTGTGAATTTCAGTGGTGGGATAGATATTGCTGATCCGGACAGCCCCCGTGGCCACCACAAGGACAGGCTTCCAAATACCCATCGGAGTGAGGGTGCGCCAATAATCTCCCATCCACGCGAACTTACGACCTCCTACCTGGGTGTAATTCCGGGGAGGCGGATCGAGCCGGACGGCGAGCACGTTTTTTGCCCGGCCCTCGCCGTAATTGATCAATCGTCCCACCTCAAATTCAAACGACGAGAACATCCCTTCATGGCGGCCGAGATGCTGCCCGTTCAGCCAGACCTCACAGGCGTAGTCGACACCCGTAAATAGCAGGCGCACCACCCGACCCTCCTGTGACTCGGGGACATTGAAGCTGCGGCGGTACCACCATTCCAGTTCCATGGCCCATTTCGCCTTCATGCCGTTGCGACCGTAATGTGGATCGTCAATCTGACCTGCCCTCCACAGATCAGTATAGACATCGCCGGGGACATCAGCGCCACTCCAGTTGAACCCGCCGAAGCTTGGTTCAGCAAAGCCCTCGACCACTCCTTGCCCTGGCCGGATTCCTTCCATCTGCCATTGCTGGCCGCTCAAATCAAGGGTCCATGGACCATCTGACGACTCAGCGTGGAGCAGCCGCGGACCTGCCACCAAGACAGTGGTGGCCATGACAAAATATCGAAGCAGGCCCGCGATCGTCATTCTTTTCTCCATTTCTGCAGCGCCTCGTATTCATGGCGCTTCTTTTCGCCGTTCGGCAGACTCAAGTCACAGTCGAAACGCATGAGATAGTTCCACGGTCCCAACTTGTGGAACAAGCCCCAGGTGATACCCTGCCCCGGCTGGATATCGGTATCGGTGAAATTCCCCTCTCTGAACACCCCGGCGGCTTCCGGCACATCCAGCCCGTGAGCCATCGGACAAAAATTCAGACCGTCCTCTGCAAATTGGAGACTGCCCTTTTCCGGACCTTGAATCAGCAGCGCACAGACGCCCTTCCGATACGGCCAGACAATGACCTCATGCCCGCCACAAATCACGGGATTCAGTAGCGATTTCACGTAGGGACCCTCGGGCCTGTCTGCAATTGCGACGCCCCAGCCAATCCTTAGATCCGCCCATTGCTTGCTCGCCTCCTGACCCGGCAAAAGGAGTCCCGGCTGGCGCGGACTGCTCTTGTAATACAGCCAGAATTTTCCTTCCCGAACCACCAGGCTCGGATCGTGCACGACGTTGGCATCCCAATCACCGGGCCCACCCACCTGCAAGATGGGCTGAGACCAGCGATGCCAAGGGCCATTGGGCGAATCTGCCCACGACATGCCGATTACATTATTGCGGAAGTCCCCTCCGAACTTGCTGGGACCTGGGCGACGATAGCCTTGCGCCAGGCTGCCAGCGGCCTGATAGAAGAGGTAATAACGCCCATCGGCGACAAGGACGTCCGGCGTAAAAACACTGCGGGCGTCAAATTCCCCCTGTGGTCCCCGGCCAACCGCAAGCCCCTTTTCGGTCCAATGGCGACCGTCCGGAGATGTCGCATACCAAATATCCGCCAGATCCCAATGGTAGGCCCTGTGCGTATCATCCGCCTCCTCCCAACCCACCACAGGCAACCCTTCCGGCGGTCGCGTATACCACACGTAATAGAGGTCGCCGACTTTTATGACGGAGGTCGGATCACGCCGCGAAACGCCTTCCTGAAAACCGATACCCTCCACCGGCGTGAACTTGAAGGTGGAATAGAATTCATTGAGATCCTCAAAGATCTCGCCCTGTGCTCGAAAGCGCTGCACCGCTGCGCTTACCGGCGGAGTCGCAGCCACCGTAGTTTGTCCAAACATGCTCAGACAACAGGTCACCGTTAGTACTTTTCCCAACACGCCGACGATTCGACAGCAACCATTCCCGAATTCCGACGCCAGCATCTTGCCAATAGTAGGGTGCATTGGGAAAGAACGAGCGGGGATTGAATCTAGATGGTGAAACCTGGTGCTCATTTTGATTCAATGCTCAGCGGAAGGCTGCTCAATCCTTCGACTTGGGCCATGACGCGGACGATGGACGCCTTCCGATTGGCCTGTATCAGCAAGAGACAGCGGCCTTGATCCGTCGTGACCTGATTCGCTTGGTAGTCCTGCACGCTGTCGATGGCTCCATTGTCCACGCCGAGAATTCTGACATCCCCGTCTACGGTAAAACGAATCAATCGGTTCTCGACTCGCGCCGGATTGCCTTCGGCATCGACCAGCTGGGCCACCACGTGAACCACTTCATATCCGTCAGCGTTGAGCTCGTTTCGGTCAGCTGTAAGTTCAACCCGAGCTGGTACACCGCTCGTCTCCAACTGTGTGCTGACGGTCTTCCCCTGTTTGACACCCTTGGCGACGAGAGTACCCGCCTCATACGGCAACGCCCACTTGAAGATATGATCCGCAAAATCCTTCAGATGCTTCGTTCCGAGGGAACGCCCGTTGAGCGTCAATTCAACCGACTCACAATTGGAAAGCACCTCAACCACGGTCTCAGCCTTCGGCTCATAGTTCCAATGTTCGTTGGTCTTGGGCCAGACCCACAGCGCGTGCTCCCAGGCGCCGGGCTTTCGTTCTACCACCGCCCCATCAATCTCATCGACACGGTAGGGAGATTTTTCCAGCAGCTGCGTCGCCAGGTACACATGTGGCGCGTCGTTCCACAGCGACTTGAGCATGTGGTAAGCGGGCTTCCTGAAACCGGCGAGGTCGAGCAGGCCGGAATCAGTGCCTTTCTTCGGCCAGCCGCCTCGTGCCTCACCCATATAGTCAATGCCGGTCCAGAGAAACGTGCCGCTGATGAACGGTCGCTCCATGATCGCCTTCCATTCGTGCCATTGGGGAAGATTTTCAGTCCCCATGATGACTTTGGTCGGATAGTATCGGTGTCCATAGTCATACATCACTCGACGGTAGCTGAAACCAAGAATATCGAGCACATCAGCCACCCCGGACTCATAGCTGGCCGAGGGTAAAATGCTGTTTAGAATAACCGGACGAGTCTGGTCCATCTCCCGCGTCCAGGCCGCGAGCTTGGCGCCGGTCTTGGCCATGGAATATTTAGCGGTGCTCTCGCCCTCCCGCACCAATTTTCGGATCACCTCCGGTGGATTGGGCGGAGTTGACCAGAAATAGTTGCCCTTCCAGTCCATGTCGAAAAACCCGGTCGCCTTGGCGTAGGCCGGGTAGGTCCACTCGATCTCGTTACCAATGCTCCACTGGAAGACCGAGGGGTGATTCCTATCCCGCAGCATCGTTGCTTTCAAATCACGCTCGGCCCATTCTTGGAAATGCTCGCCGTAACCGCGCGTGATGTAGTCGATCTTGGTCTCCCACTTGTTTAGTCGCTTATCCTTCGGGTTGTCCCATTCGTCGAAAAACTCGTTCTGAACCAAGAATCCCATTTCGTCACACAGGTTCAAAAACTCTTCGGAAGCCGGGTTGTGCGATAACCGAATCGCGTTACACCCTGCTTCCTTCAGCTCCGCCAGTCGGCGGCGCCACACTCCGGCCGGTACCGCGGCGCCGACGAGTCCGCCGTCGTGATGGAGGCAAACGCCCTTGATCTTCAGATTCACGTCGTTGAGGAAAAAGCCCTCGTTCGCATCAAACCGGATGCTCCGAATCCCAAACGGGGTTGTGGCGACGTCATTCACTCCCGCGTCCGTGCTGATCGTCGTGACTGCCTGGTAAAGTCCAGGATGGTCAAGGTCCCAAAGCTGTGGCAACGGAACCGAAAATCGCTGGATGCAGAGACCCTCTTTGTCTCCCGGTAGTGTCAGACTGCTGCTCTGATGGCTGACCCTCCGGCCGGAAGGATCAATCAGGCCCGTGCTAACCTGAACCTGACTGGGCTGGGCATAGTCGTTCTTCACCTTGATCTCGATGACGACCGTGGCGGATGTCCTCGTGACGGCGGGCGTGGTCACATAGGTGCCCCAGACAGGCACATGCAGCCGGTCCAGCGTCAGAAGCTTCACATTTCGGTAGATGCCGGATCCGGGATACCAACGACTGTCGACAAACCGACTGCGATCCACCCGCAGAGCGAGAATGTTCTCAGCGCCATCTTTCCTCAAATAGGGCGTTAGATCGTACCAGAAGGGCGTGTAGCCATAAGGGTGGAAGCCCAGTTTCTCGCCGTTGATCCACACCTCGGCGTTGTTGTAGACCCCGTCAAAGTAGACCAAATGCAGTTTGGATTCCTCCTCCGTTGGGATGACGAAATGCTTCCGATACCAGCCTATACCACCCGGCAGATAGCCGGTCGCGCCATCGCCCCTCTCGCGGTCAAACGCCGCCTCGACACTCCAGTCATGGGGCAGACGGATCGATCGCCATGAGGAGTCATCCAGATCCGGGCGCTCAAGGCCGCTTTGCTCGGAAAGGCTAAAACGCCATCCGAAATTGAAATCGGCTTCTTTCCTCGGCTCCGACGCGTCGATCAGACCGACCACAATAGCGCCCCAAAGAATCCCCAGTTTGAACAATGAATGGGTGGTCATGATCCTGAGGTGGGATGCAAACAACGGATCAGTCCGCTGCTCTTCTGGATCCGGGGTCGACAATGAACGCGGAGGCGAAATGGGGATAACGCAGATTCAAGCATGGGGCTCGCGGGGAGGGTAACGTCCGCCATATTGCATTTTGCATACAAATTAGGTCAAGTTAAACTTTCTCCTCTTCTTACGACTTTCGGCGAGTCCCGGCGCGGGACTGGGCTCCCGCTTCTGGCCCAGAGCGGCTCAGGCCATTCGCACGATGCAGGGTCGACGCCCAGTATCGAACCTTTGCAAGGCTCAGCTGATCCTAGCTCGCTGTCGCTCTCCCTACAAACAGAGCCAGCGAGGCCGAATAGCCGTGGAGATAATTCCTCTTCCCCACCGGCCCGATCTCACCGTCACAAAAGACGCCGGTCAGACCTATGGGGCCAAGTACTTCCCGGATTATCGCAGCATCCTCCATCCGGTTTCCCAGCAGAGCCTTGGCCCGGCCGTTGCAGCTGCACAGTACCCCACCATAAACCATTCGGTCCCCTATCTCCTGGCGAGCCCGGGCCAGGATGCCTTTCAGGTCAACTATGGCGGTTTCGGCGTCGCGGCGCTGAAATTGTAACGTCTGTCCGACGCGAGGAAAGGCACCAATTTCAATGGCCCCGGTAGCCGGGTCTGCCCCAAGAATGTCCCGGATCAGAAAGTCACCCCGCTGATAGTCCTCAAGGTACTCATCGACGACCAAACCGGCAAAAAGGATCTCGTTGGCATTCCGTCGCTCCTCGTCCGAAAGGTTGGCGAATACGTCCTTCAATACGTCGTACGCTGGACGATTTCCGATGGAGAGTATCTTGTTTCCTTCCACGCCGGTGATGGTCCAGGTGGAACCAATCGGGGTGCATCCTTGGGAAACGATGTCGAGGAGTCGGATGGCCCCGCCGACCCCGATGGCCACCCCACCCGCCTCCAGTACCGTTTCATTCAGATAGATCTGGGTCTTGGAGTCATCGAGCAGGCCGCTGGCAAGCCCTCCGAGCACCGGAACTGGCCCATGTGATTTCCGCCATGCTTCGAGCCATTGTTCGGTGTCGATCGCGAATGGCTCCATGAAAACCAGCCAGCCGTTGATCTTGCCCCGGTCAGGCCGATCACCGGTGCGCAACTGTTCGGAGAAGACTTCATCGCGCCAGGCATTTTGGTTGAAAGATATTGAGCACAGATCCACTCCGGGCAGCGAATAAAGGCACAATGTGATTCCGGCATCCATTTCCACGTCCCGATCCGAACAAAGCAGCCGACGACCGGAACAACCCGCCAACACCGGCACCTCTCCGTGCTGTTTGATGAGGGCCAGTACCGCTTCGGCATGCGGGAAAAAACGCGGTCCCATAAAAACCAGGCCCAATGACACCGGGCGCTCCCCCAACTTGCCGCGCATGCGCTCCACCCAGGTACGCAAGGCAGTTTCATCAAAGCTTCCCGACCAATGATCCGATACAGAATAGGGGTAGTTAGACACGGAGACGGCCCGGAAACATTGCGGTATGGGCACTGCGGTTCAACGCAAATACGGGGACAAAAACAGGGCAGCAGACCCCCATGGCATCCTGCAACCTGTCTCACGGCTTACTCAACGTTAGCCCGGATGCGACCACCCTATTAAGGCGGATTCCGCTCAGCCGAATGTCTGAAAATTACGATGCCTAACGAATATTCAGATTCAAGGCGGTCTTGGCGGCCTTCTTGTCGCGTTTCTTGATTGCGGAGAAGATCGCAAGATGTTCGGTGTAGCTTTCCATCCAGTCCCCGTGTCGGTCGTAATGGAGAAACATCACCGAAGTGACATGTTTCCAGACGCCAAAGAGTTTCTCAGAGCCGCTCAGTTCCAAGATTGCCTGATGAAATTCCATATCGCTTTTGATGATCGCCGGCAGCGCGCCAGATTTGCAGGCTTCGCGGTTCTTGTCCAAGCGCTGCAACAAGATGGACAGGCCTTCTGCATCAATCGTCTCAATCAGACGCTCGATGGCGAAATGTTCCACCTTTAGCCGGATGTCCACTACTAGCGGTTGTATTTCCTCATCAAGTTTCAATCCGACTTTCACTCCGCAATTGGGCGTAGCCACGAGGAGGCCTTCCTGGGCAAGCTGCAGAAATGCGTCGCGGATCGGAGAGCGGCTCACCGCATAACGTTTGGATAAGACAACTTCTCTGAGGTTCTCCCCAGGTTTGAACACGCCGCCCATGACATCATCCCGGAGGCGTTGCGTAACCTGTTCGCGAATTGTTCGAAATATGGGCTGTTCAGAACTCATAGGAGCAGGTTGCGCATACTCGGAATCCAAGCAATATTGAATGTGTAATATATATTGAGCACAACTTGGGGCTCAAGGAAGGATCGAATGAGCACTTAACCGAACTTCTGCTCGAACGGCGCAAGAGCCTTCCAGTCGAATGTCACCCCGATTCCGGGGGTGTCTGGCGCAACCGCCAGATGTTCTTTGATCACCAAGGGGCGCAGCGTGTATTGATCAATAGGGAAGCTGTGGTACTCGAGCCAGCCAGCATTCGACTGCGCGGAAACCAGGCTGACATGCAACTCCTGCATCCCGTGCGAGCAGACGGGGAGACCGTACTTCCGGGAAAGTGCGGCCACTTTCAGCCACGGTGTGATTCCGCCGCAATTGGAGGCATCCGGTTGGATGAAGGCCAGGTTTGACTGCTCAAAGGCGTAGCCAAATTCATGGATCGTGTGCAAGTTCTCGCCCATGGCGAGAGGGACCCCGGTGGCTTTCGCGATCCTAGCCATGCCCAGATAATCATCAGGCAGGGTCGGCTCTTCCAGCCAGGTAATGCCGTAAGGCTTAAAGGCGTTGGCGGCCTCGATAGCCTGGTCGACACTCATTGAGTAGTTGGCATCGACCATGAAAGTCACGTCATCGCCGATTTCCTGCCGCACCGCCTTCACCCGCGCCACGTCTTCTGCGAGGTTACCGCGACCCACCTTGATTTTGACTCCGTTGAATCCGGCGTTGAGATAGTTGCGCACATGCTTGAGCAGCTTCGGCAGAGGGAAATTGAGATCTATGCCGCCGCCGTAAGCCTTGCACGTACGGCCCGCGCCGCCTGCCATTTTCCAAAGCGGCTTTCCCGCCTTGAGGCAGCGAATATCCCACAGGGCAATATCCAGCGCAGCCATGGCAAAACTGGCGATGCCGCCGCGCCCAACATAGTGAATATGCCACTCGCAAAAATCCCAGATGCCTTCGACGTCAGTGCCATCTTTGCCGAGCAACACCGGCGCCAGATCATCCACCAACATGGCACGGATCGCCGTGCCGCCCTTGCCGCCGGTGTAAGTGTAACCCGTTCCCGAACTCCCGTCCGCCAAGTCTACGGTCACGGTGACTAGTTGAAAATGCGAGTGATCCCCGTGCTTGGCGTCGGTCAGCACCTCCGGCAGGGGCACGGCGAACAGACGGGTGGTAATTTTGACAATCTTGCTCATCGGATTGGGAATCAGCCGAAATTCACGTAAAAGGTTTTCTTTTGGAGATAGTTTTCCAAACCGTACTTTCCGTCCTCTCCGCCGGTGCCGCTCAACTTGTAGCCATTGTGGAAGCCCTGACGTTGCTCGCCCATCGCTCGGTTGACATAGATCTCGCCGAAATCGAGTTCCAGGACAGCGCGCTGGATCAACCGTGTGTCGTGGGTGAACAGGAATGCCGACAACCCGTAGTCGCTATCGTTGGCCAGTCGGATCGCTTCGTCGTAGCTGTGGATCCGCATGATTGGACTGACCACACCGAATACTTCCTCCCGCATGATTTCCATTTCGTTGGTCGCTTCGGTTAGGATGGTCGGCTCGTACCAATGCCCCCGTCTAAACCGGGTTCCCTTGGGTCGCTTGCCCCCCAGGACGAGTTTGCAACCCTGCGCCACCGCTTTTTGGACTCGCTGGTCCATCTGCGCCAACTCATAGCCACTGACCTTGGGGCCGATATCGGTGCCCTTTTTCATCGGATCGCCCAGTTTCAACTTGGCGCTAGCCGCTACGAATTTTTTCACGAACTCATCATAGACCGCGTCATGAATGTAGAAGCGCTCGCTACAGGTGCAGACTTGCCCGCAATTCAGGTACCTTGAAATCATCGCCGCAGCGACCGCTTGATCCACATCACCATCCTCAAGCAAGATGAACGGGGCCTTCCCACCCAGTTCAAGGCGGACGGCTGTGAGGTTGGTCGCGCACTGACGGAATATTTCCTGTCCCGTCTTGGTGCTGCCCGTCATCGTAACCAGTTTGGTGAGCTTGTTGGTGATGAGTTCATTGCCCATCGTCGAACCACCGCCCGTTACCACATTCAATACGCCCTTGGGTAAGCCGGCTTCTTGAGCCAGCCGCCCGAGTTCCAACACAGCCAGAGGCGTAATGGAGGGAGGCTTCACCGTCATTACGTTACCGGTGGTCAGAGCCGGCCCTATCTTCCGGCAAGCCAAGGCCAGCGGGAAGTTCCATGCTGCGATACCGACTGTAACTCCGTAGGGCACCTTATGGATCAACAGGTGCTCGCGCGGATTGTCCGACGGAAAAATATCACCTGCCAGCATCCTAGCCTGCTGGGCTGGAAAATTCAGAAAATCTGCGGAGACATCGACTTCACCCAGGGCCAGTGCGTAGGTCTTCCCCTGCTCCAGGGTCAAGAGGCGCGCCAGGTACTCGCGATTCGCCCTGATCAACTCAGCCATCCGGATCAAGTACTGGCCACGTTGCACGGCCGGCAAGGCCGCCCAGGCGGGCTGCGCCGCGGCCGCCGACTCCAGCGCCAGACGGGCATCCGCCACGTCGCCGGCCGGAACTGAAGCAAATATCTTTTCGTTCGTCGGATTCTCCACCGGAATGCGCTCACCGCCGCTCGCGTTGACCCACGCGCCGTCGATGTACATCCGGTAATGATCCGCCCCTTTTTTGGTCTCCTTGTGCTTTGCCATGATTTTGTCCTCTGGTATAAGGTTAACGACCCATCCAGCCGCCATCGACGAGTAGGATTGTGCCATGCATGTAATTTGAGGCATCCGAGGCCAGGAATATGGTCGGTCCCATAAAATCCTCCGGCGTTCCCCAGCGACCCGCTGGTATGCGACCAAGGATCTGTTCGCTACGGACCGGATCCTTGCGCAGAGCTTCGGTGTTGTCTGTAGATATATAACCAGGGGCCAGAGCGTTCACATTGACCCCATGTTTGGCCCATTCGTTAGACAAAGCCATGGTCAGCTGGCCGATCGCGCCCTTGCTTGCGGCATAGCCCGGCACCGTGATGCCGCCCTGAAAGGTCAGGAGCGATGCGGTGAAGATAATCTTGCCGCGCCCTCGCTTGACCATCTCCTTTCCAAATTCGCGCGCGAGGACGAACTGGGCGTTCAGGTTCACCTCGATGACCTTGTCCCACAAGTCGTCGGTATGCTCTGCGGCCGGTTTGCGCAATATCGTGCCGGCATTGTTGACGAGGATATCCACCTGCTGCCCCGCAGCCTTCACTCGTTCGATGAATGCATAAACCGCCTTCCGATCACCGAAGTCGCAGTGGTATGAGGTAAACTTGCGGCCGAGGGCCCGCACCGCTTTTTCCACATCACTGCCCGTTGCCTCCAACGAAGCGGATACGCCAATGATGTCGGCGCCGGCTTCGGCCAAACCGAGTGCCATGGCCTTACCGATGCCGCGTTTGCAGCCGGTGACGAGAGCGGTTTTCCCCGCTAGATTAAACTGGGACATAGTTTTCATAGAGGTCATTCTGCTGTTTCGATCAGTTGCTGCACTGGATCAGCGTCTTGATACCGTCGGGACGTGCATCAATTCCTTCAAAAACCCTTTGCGCTTCTTCGATCGGACTCACTTGGGTGATCAGCCGGTCGAGGGAAAGTCTTCCGGCAGCGGCCAGGGCAATAGCTTCCTGAAAGTCCTCCGCCTCGTACAACCGGGCCCCAATCAATTGAAGCTCCGACCAGAAGAACTTGAATAGGCTTACGGGCTTCGGTTGAGGATGGATCGCCACCATGACAATACGGCCCCGTGCCCGCGACAGTTCAGTCATCGCCTGCACACCGGGGGCGGAACCCGAGACTTCGAAAACACAATCCGCCATGGCTCCGGCCGTGTGCTGGCGCACGGCTTCGACCAGATCTTGCTTCAGAGGGTTCACCACGATGATCCCCAGGGATTCGGTGAGCGCGAGCCGGGCATCGTTGATTTCCGAAAGCAAGACCGTTGCACCCTTCGATTTCGCCACGAGCGCGATCAAGAGTCCAATGGGTCCGCCCCCGATCACGACGCAAAATTCCCCGGATTTGACCTGGCCCAGGCGGACGTCGTGACAAGCGACTGCGGCGGGTTCAATCATCGCTCCATGCTGCAGGGAAAGCGAGGCGGGGAGCTTGTGCAGAGTGTATGCGGGAACAGTCCACGAAGCCTGCATGCCGCCGGGCAGGTCAATACCGATGAATTTCAGATTCTTGCCGACATGAGCGTGGCCGTTGTCGAAGGTCGTGGGAGCACCAAACTGCAATGGCCTTACCGCCACGGTATCCCCTACTTTCAACCCCTGAACGCCTGATCCGAGCTCGGCCACGGTGCCTGAAACCTCGTGGCCGATGATCTGGGGCATTTTGACCCGCTGATCCATGTTGCCATGGAAAATGTGCATGTCGGTCCCGCAAACGCCGCAGTAGCCAACGTCCAGGCGGACTTCTCCGGCCCCTGGGGCGACCGGGACACTTTCCCCGATGCGCAAGCTGCGATTGCCTGTGTATGCTACTGCTTTGGCTTTCATATGATTGAATAGATGGGTCTCGCTCGGCTTCAACCGTGCGAGAACTGGTATACGGTGGTTTCGTCGTACTTCTCCCCGGGGCGAAGAATGCTCGCCGGCGCTCCGGCCAGATTCATGCCGTTTGGAAACTTGGATGTTTCCAGGCAGAACCCGCGGAACTGACCGTACCGGGTTCCGTCTTCCCGCTGCAGATCATCGGACGTGTACCGTCCGGTGTAGAGTAGTGTGCCCGGTTCAGACGTAAGCACCGTCAGCTTTCTTCCACTGGTGGGTTCCGAAATTTCCGCCACCTTGGCCAGTGCGCGAGCCGGCTTGCTGAATACATAAAAATGCTCAAAGCCCATCGGCAGTTCCTTGAAACAATCACCCAAGCACATCGGGCGGTTGAAATCACAGACCGTCCCGGCCACGGCGGCTTCGTCACCGACGGGCACACCGGTCTGATCCGCGATCAAATAGCGATCTGCTGACAACTGCACCACATGATCGAGCACTTTGTCACGGAATCCGTTCAGGTTGAAATAGGTGTGGTTCGTGAGCGAAACGGGTGTGGCCTTGTCCGTGGCGGCCAGATAGCGGATCCGGAGTTCATTATCGTTGGTGACGCGATACTCCACGGTCACCTTGAGATTTCCGGGATAACCTTCGTCCCCGTCCGGGCTCGTCAAGGTCAGCTTCAATGCCACCGCCGAGCTGTCCTGCTGCGTCCCTGCAACTTCCCAGACGCACTTGTCGAAACCCTTGACTCCACCGTGCAGGTGGTTGGGTGGATTATTGAGCGCGAGCTGGTGAGTTTGCCCCCCGATCGAAAAGCGGCCATCCTTGATCCGGGCGGCGTAGCGCCCGACCACGCAACCGAAGTACGGGGAGTTTTTTCGGTAGGCTTCACTGAAGTAGCCGTCGAGCGTGTTGAAGCCGCACACCACATCTGCCTGTACTCCTGTCCGGTCCGGTACCGACAGCGACGTGACCGTGCCGCCGTAGTTCGTGATCTTGACCTTCAGGCCACGATCGTTTTCCAGCGTATAGAGGTCAACCGGCCGGCCGGCGACATTGCCAAAGGGGACTTTTGCAATCTTCATGAATGGAGTGCGGCGCTGGAGGATGGCGTGATCACGACGCTGTCGCGGCCGCGGCGAGGTTGTTGCCGTAGGAAATTATCAGAATGCCGATCACCATTCCCGCGAGTCCTGTGTACAGGAGATTCTTGGCCCGGGATGACGCACCCTGCCACTCCCCCACCACCAAACCACTGACAATGGCGGTGACCACGCAGGAGGTGTTGAAGATCGCGTAGCCCACCGTGTTGCCGACCGGGCCAAGCTTAAAGGCGGCATAGGCAAAGATCGCTGAGGCCGCATAGTGAAAGATCGCCATCACCAGAATCAGACCAAAGTTTCGTCCGAAGGCTGGGGTCTTGAACGCGCCCCACGCCTGTTTAGTGGACAGTTGCCAGGCAAAATAGCCGGCCATCACCACACCACCGCTTAGAAAGATCGGGAACATCACAGCAAGCGCCGTGACCCACTCCGGATTGCCCTGGGCCTGGCTTGCCGCGTGCAAGGCAGGACGCCCGACCGCATTGGCAAAGCTGAAACCGGTCGCGAGCAAGCCACCGACGACTGCGATCGTAATACCAGCCGACATTGACTTTTTTCCAGCGGGTGCCTCTGCCCCGGATTTGGCCTGATCACTTTCGCGGGCGAGGCCCGCCCGGCCGTTGGCAAACACGCCCAGCAAAACAAAAAACAGACCGCCACAGAGGGCGGGGAGCGCCCGCGACGGCGGCAGGCCATCGACGAAAAAGGGCAACAGGGAACCGACCAAAATGACGGTCCCGATAAAAATGGAAAAACCAAGCGACACCCCGATATGATGGATGGCTTTGCCCCACATCATGACGCCGACGCCCCAAAGCACACTGGTCACAACCATCTTGGGAAGAACTGCGCGGACCGCGGGTGTGCCATAGATCTCCCCTACCCCGTGCATGATCGCGAGTGTCGCGACCACCGGGACGAGAAACATCGTGAGCATGAAGAACAGAGCCCACGTGTTTTCCTCGCGGAAATCCTTGGTGAACTTGTTCGGCAGGGCGTAGAGGCCCAGCATCAAACCAGCGGCTACGGCCCAGAAGATTCCAGTGATCATGTTGAAGTCGTATCTTCAGCTTTCAGTGATAAGCTACCTCTCTGCTTGTTTCCGATACGCGGGAGAGGAATGAACCTCCCCCGCGTTCGGTTGTTAGTCACACCCCTGACTAGAACTTGAAGGTGTTGGTCAGAATGTACGTGGTCGGGTCGCCGCGATAGATCGACAACGGGATGGCCACCGTCGGCGCAGTGGACGCTGCACTGGTGCGAATGACGTACGGATCGACACCGATCAAATTCCGGACGTTAAGCTGGACATCCCAGCGCACGCGGTCGCGGAAGATCTTACGTCCGTAACCTGCGGACACGCCTACGTTCATCAGAGTCGAACCCTTGAACTGATTGGCCGCATCGGGGACATACGTCGTGGCACCGGTCGTGGCGTTCACCACAGGTTTAAGGCCGTAACCTGTGGTTCCGGCGGATTGCCAGACCACGTTGCCACCGACCGAGAAGCCTTTGAGCGGCCCTTCGGTGAACGTGTAGTTGGTAATGCCGACATACTTGTACTTGCGCTCCAGCAGGGAACGTTGTCCTTCCTGCGCCCGAACGATCTGATATTGGAAGACCATGTCATCAAATGTTCTCTGGGCGGTTTCCGTACCCCGGTTGGGGACGAGGGCGTTTGGGTTCGCCAGCCATTGGCTCTTGTACTTGTCGATGATCTGTCCGGTGGTCAGCGCGGTGTTCTGATTGAGCGTCTCATACGTGCTGACACTGCCCATCAAACGCCAATTCGGCGTAATGTTGGTCGTGAATTGGAATTCATAACCTTTCGAGGTCTTGTCCTGTCGGTCTGCGACCTGAGGCACGTTGACATATTCGGTCTTTCCGATCAGCTCGAAGAGATCGCTCATGCGTGTGGTCACCGCACTGATTTGCAGTCCAAGATTTTCAACGGCGGCATCAAATTTGATGAGGCTTAAGCCGACCCGACGATTGAATAGCTCAGCCTTCAGACCAATATCCTTGGTGCTGCCCGTTTTGGCCGGGAAATCCGAACGATCCGGCATGACATTGAAATTGGAGACTGCGAACGATGTGGAGGTGCTCCAGCTCAGCGACAAATCATCAACAATGCCCTTGTTCCGGACGACGTGGAAAACAGCGCTCTTGCTCCAATTGGTTGGGGTGGCGCTGGGATCCTGCTTCCGCTTGGTGGTCCGGGCATAGTTATTGAAGCCAGCGCCGGCACCCGTCGGGTAAAGAGGCACGATCGAGGTCGGATCAAGGCTTTGGGCGTTGATGGCGTCCTGACGCCAACCGACCGTGGTTACGAGACGCTTATCCCAAAACCGGCTCTGCACGACATAAAGTTGGGAATTCAGCACCGTCTTGATGTTGGACGGACCGCCACTTGGTAACCAAGCCGCACTCACGCCAGGGAGCTTGTTGGCTTCAGCTTCCCAATCCAACGAGGAAAGCCCACCTCCGTAAATGGTGTTGTTGGCAATATCGACATAGTTGACGAAATTAACCCGGTTGTTGATGTGGCCGATCAACGGGGAAGATCCCGGCAACGGAGTCTTGTTCCGCAAATTCAAGACATCCCAGTATTGCTCCTGAACGTCTTGCTCAAACATGCCCGCGAAATCATGCACACCCAACCAGCGCATGCGGTCGAACTTCGCGAAATCCAGGTGATAGGACATCGTGAACCGGCGATCGCGACGGAACCGCTCCTGCTTCAGGCGAAATCCGGGTTCAGAGATCGTGAAGTAGCGACCGAAATTAGGATTAGGTGCCCCGCTCGGCAGATTGGTGGTGGCATCAACATTTAAACGTCCGTTGCCACCGGCCGAGATGAAGTCGTAATCCACACTTTCATCGTTAATCGCCAAATTGAAGTTCAGGTCCTTCGTCAGGGCGTAGTCCACGAACACGTTGACGTCCGCACCGCCTAATTTCTGCGTTGCAGCCTGGCCGTTGACATCAAACCGGCGATCCATGAACGGTACCGGCAGAGAGATGTTGGTCGATCCGACGATGGCATTGTTCGCTCCCAGCGCCTTGTTGTTCCAGTCCTGCAATACGGGTCCGGTCGAAGAACCATCATACACACCCATGATACGCGCAGAATTGTTGGCATATCCGCGAAGCCAAGGAGTCACGTTGGTGTTCACCGCACCCGTGGCTACACCCGGGCGACCTGCATTGATCCAAGGGGTCACGCTGTCAAAGCTGATGGTGCCCGAGCCAGCCGCGCGCAGCCAGTCGAAATGCTCGTAATTGACCTTGATGCTCAGATTCTTGATCGGTTGATATTGCGCCGCCACATAGACGCGCTGCTGGTCCTGAAAATTTATCGGCTTCAACCAGGTGTTTTGATCGGCATCCAATAGGGCAACCCGGACGGCCAGCTTGTCCTTCAGCAGAACGTAGTTCGAGTTGATGCTATTGCGCACCGATCCGAAGTTGTCCACCTGCGAGGTGTAAACGTAGCTGTCTTTGTTTAGGTTCGCATCTTGTGTGGCCCGGTTGACCAGGCCATTGGGATCACCGGCTACACCGAAAAGCACCGCGTTGGCGCCACGCACAAATTCCATGCGGCCTGTGTTGTAGACGTCAGAAGGAATTTCAGACCGGAAGTAGTTGCGTACGATGTTCTCCGTGGCGATGCCGCGAAAAACCGTCGAATCACCCCAAAAGAGGTTTCCGCTGTTCGAATCGGAATAATTGCCATTCCGCACGTCACCGCCAGGCGTGTAGAGCATCAGATCGTTCGTGTTCACAGCACCAAGATCGCCCCATGCCTCCGGGGTCAGAATCGTCATCGTTGAGCCCAGATCTGCTACAGATGAGTTCAGACGCGTACCAGAAAGGGTGTTTTGCGCGCGGTAACCGGAATCCTGACTGGCATCCACCACGAAAGGCGAAAGCACGAGGGTTTCATCTTTGGCAGGGGCAGGTTGGGACGAGTTTGGAGCTGTCGTTGTCTGACCGATCAAGGTCAGCGTGGAAAGCAGCAGGGAGGAACCGGCTGCGAACGATCGAATCGTCTGCTTCGGTCGGGAAAGGCCGAAACCGAGGGTATGCTTGATCATATTTGGCGGGGTTGAGCGTTTGGCTGGGGAAAACGGTCATCACGGACGCAAACGGGACATCCAATGAGGCCGGGGCTTGGTAAGCAGTGCGTGTTTGTATGCAATATACATTATGGAATTCAAGTCCCAAATGCAGCGAAGAGACAAATTCTGTCGAAATCCAGTCGCTGGCTGCGAATCCGTTGCTGGATCCTATGCAGCCCAGGCCGCAAAACGCGTTTTGCTCCGGACGGGAAGAAACAACCCGACAAGGATTTCTCGCAGCACTGCCGGCCGACGCCCGCCGGCGTCCACGAGGAACGCCGCTACAACTCGGATCCTTGCGCTGTTTCCCATGAGAATCGTGTCGCCAAGGAAACAGTTGCGGATCTTTGCCTTTTCCACTGCCAACCCGAATGCATAACCCCAGCCAACCTGATTGCCGAACCTAGGCCGGCCCGATTTGCACTCAGGGAAGGCGCAAGAATATCACCATGGACGAACCACCCTACCCCGCCGGGCGCAATGCTGGCTAAATCTCAGGGATGCGATTTCGAAGCAAATCGAGGCGGAATCGTATCCGCTACAGACAGATCACCGGCAGCCTGCCTGAATACTTTGCTCCCGCGTGCGCCTCCTTTAAGACTACCTGACGGTGAAGCGGTGACCGGGATCGTAAAACCTCTCCCCTTAACGCTGAAGCTCGTTCCGATCAGATTGCACCTAGGACTAGTTCGGTTGCCGTAACCGAGCTCCTGACCGATACTTCGACGGCGATAGGCCGGTCATCTTTTTGAAAACCGCATGAAGGTAATTGTAGTTTGCGTAGCCGCAAGCGTGGGCGACTTCGGACATGGAGCGATCACTTTCCAGAAGGAGTGTCCGCGCCAGCGCGATCCGGCGGGAACGAATTTCCTCTGCGGGCGATCGCCCAAACGTGTCGCGAAAGCGACGCTCCAACGACCGCCGGGCCATGGGAATGTGCTGAAGAATGGTCTTGATGGACAAATCGGCTTCGCACGCGCGCTCATCAATAAATCGCATGACTTTGAGCAATTGGGGGTCGTCGATAGCCAGCGTGTCCGTGGATCCTCCTGGAATGATCCGGGCAGCCTCAACCCGTGTGAGTGACGGCACCGTCCCCTCACGGCGGATCAGGCGATCAAGATAACTCGCGGCCAATCGGCCCATCTCAAAACCCGGCTCATAAATCCCGGCCAGCGGCGGATCACAGGCCCGGTCCAGCAACCCGTCGCTGTTGCTGCCGAGCACCGATACTTCATGGGGCACCACAATGCCAGCCATCCGACACGCCTCGACCACCTCCCGCCCCATGCTGGGACTCCAAGCCAATACGGCGATCGGTTTGGGCTGGGCCCGGAGCCACTGGGTCAGGGAACTTAACCAACTTTG
>Ga0208263_100018_pt1 | contig 88260 bp, 80 predicted proteins | sample LakWasMet28_LOW6_2_FD_183872 | JGI IMG/M metagenome (GOLD analysis project Ga0208263, IMG submission 183872) | Freshwater sediment methanotrophic microbial communities from Lake Washington under simulated oxygen tension - Sediment Metagenome... | ecosystem: Environmental > Aquatic > Freshwater >... | reverse complement strand
CTGAAGTTGCTCCCGCCTAGCAGTTGCTCGATCAAGTCCCGGTCATAGGCGGGCGGCCGTCCGTTGCGCAGGAACACGGCCCAGGCCAGCACCAGCGCGAGCGGTGTGCCCGCCACCACCCCGGCCGCGACCCAGCCGAGGTGCAGCATTAGTCCAACAACAGCGAAAAGCGCTAGGGCCGCCACCGCTGCAATCACCACCGGCAGGTAGAGATTGCCGTCGAGCCCGAAGACCCGGCCACGGGAATCGTCTGCTGCATTCGTATCGGTATGCCGGAGTTCCATGTCAGAAGCGCGGTTTGATCACTGCATCCTCCAGCCCGAAGATCGCGAAGAGCGCCGCCATGATGCTGGCCGCCGCCGCGATGATGACCCCGGCCACGATGCCGGCTTTTCCGTCCGGGTCGCCCTTTGCAATGGCGTTCGCGCCGGACCAGATTTTGACGATTCCCCAGATGAACCCGAACATGAACAGCACCGTGAGGGCCAGGCCGAAGCCGTCCTTCAACTGTTGGATTTGGGCGATAAAGGGCCGGCCGAAGGCGGACAGCGGCAGCGCTTTCTTTAGGCCGAACTGGAAGGAGCCGAGAAGTAGCATGGAGTAAACGACTGCTCTTTTATTTCCGCTTGTCAAAACAAAACCGCTGTCGTTTACTTTTCTCCATGGAAACCGCCGCCAACAAGAAGAAGGTCACCTACCGGATGTATTCGGTGGACGAGGAGACCCTGAACGAAAGCACCGCCGCCCTTGGGCGGCTGAATCCGGAGCTGGAGTTCGACCGCTCCGACTTGATGCGTGCCCTGGTGCATCTCACCCCGGAGATCGATCTCGAAGCTCTCGGCATCCTCCGTTCGCGCTATGAACGTCCGGGTGGAGCGTTGCCGCCCGATGACAAATGTGATCGCCCGCTGACGCTGCGCCTGCCCGTGAAGGACGGGGCCAAGATCAAGGCTGCCACCGAACGAGTGAAAGCCCGTAAGGTGTCTTCCTCCGAGGGGGAACTCATTCGCGCCCTGGCCCAGGTGCGGCTCGACTGGCAGATGTTCCTGCCCAAGTTCACCGCCTATCTCAACGAGTTCCCCGACGGCCGGGAACTGCGGTGGAAGTAATCATGAGCCCCGTGGAGCGCCGGGCGCACTTGGCCGGCTTGGAATCCCACCTGCGTTCCCGGCTATTCGGGCAGGACCACCTGCTGGCTCGAGCCGCCGCCGCGTTCCAGCGCGGCGAGCTGGGCCTCGCCTCCCCCGGCCGTCCCCGTGGCTCCTGTCTCCTCATCGGGCCGACCGGCACCGGCAAGACCGAACTGGTGCTCCTGAGCGGCGACTACCTTTTCGGACCGGAAAACCGCTGTCGGTTTGACCTCTCGGAATATGCCCGCCCCGATGCGGTGGCCCGCTTCCTAGGCGCGGACCGTGACGACCCGGGCGATTTCGGCCGGGCTCTCCGCGGCCGGGCGTGCGGCATCCTGCTGTTCGATGAACTGGAGAAGGCCCATCCGACCCTGTGGGATATCTTCCTCCAGCTGCTCGACCCCGGTCACGTCACTCTCGCCACCGGCGAGCGTATTTCCGTGGCGCCGTTCTACCTGGCCTTCACCTCGAACCTTGGCGGCGCCGAGGCGATGCGCATGGAGCAATCTACTTTTGCCAGCGTCGAGCGCACCATCCTGCGGCGGTTAACTCAAACCCTCCGGCCGGAACTGGTCGAGCGCATCGAGGAGAAATGGGTTTTCGCCCGGCTCAGCCCGGAGGTGCAACGGGAGGTGTGTGCTCTCCGGGTCGCCGATGAAATGGGCCGGCTGCGTGCCCTCGGTCATGATGTGCAGGTTTCGCGTGAGGCGCTGGAATTCCTGGTGCGCGAGGGTTTCGATCCCCACGTCGGAGCGCGTCGGCTCCGGCAGACTGTCGAGCGGCACCTGCGGGACGCCGTCGTGCGATCGCTCCTCACGGCCGGCGCCGCCTCGGGCGACATCAGGGTGAGGGAGTCCCGGCTGGTCCTCGAACTTCCGCCATGATTCCCCACCGGCCCGGGAAAGGCACTTTTTTCGTGCATGGTCCCTACGTGAAGTGCCCGGCATGCGGGGAGGAGCAGTTTGGCGTCCTGTCGATTCACGACCGCCACTACACCCGCCGCTGCAAGCGCTGCACCCACGACCAGCGGTTCGCGCTGCCGCCACTGCACAAAAAGATCCTCTATCTCGACCAGTTCGTCATCAGCAACGTGATGAAGGAACTCGATCCGGCGAGCGCCCCCGCCGCCAAAGGAACCAATGACGGCTTCTACCGGAAGCTCTTCGACCGGCTGGATCGCCTAAGCAAACTCCAGCTGCTACTCTGCCCCCAATCGTCGGTCCAGCGCGACGAATCGGTGGTCGATCCGCGTTACGAAAAACTCCGCCGTGTCCTGGGGCATCTCTCCTGGGGCGTCGGCCTGCACCCGCCGGCCACGATCTTTCACGCCCAAATGCTCCGCGCTTTCAACGGCTGGCTGGCCAATCAGCCGCCGGAGCCGCTCGAGGCGGATTTCGCCTTCGAAGGCAGAAGCGACGTCTGGCCCGACCGCCTGCGGATCGAGCTGAATTACACGTTGCCCGGCCTCGCTGACGCCTTGCGCAACATCGGCGCCGAACGGGACGAACGGATGCAGCGCGTCTGCCGCCACTGGCAGCAAGCGCCGGACTTTGATTTTCAGCAGGTCCTGACCGGCGAGGCCAGGGTGATTGCCCTCGGGCCGTGGGAGGAATTCATCGCTCACCAGCAGCGTTTCACCGCCGTCTCGAAAGGCCAGCGGCCCTACGTTTTCGGCGAACTCATTCCGCCGCCTTCGGCCAGTCTGATCACGCACATGCTGGCCGCCCTGCTGCCGGATGACCCCGGGCGGATCAATCGCCTGCAGGGCTTCTTCACGTCGCCCGCCGCCCAGGCGGTGCCCTATGTGCGGGTCAGCGCCTTGTTCTGGGCCACGCTCGCCCGCGAGGTGCGGCGCGGCCGGGCTCCGGAGAAATTTAGCGGCAGCCTGTTCAACGATGTCGAAGTGATCGCCGCGTATGCCCCGTTCTGCAACGCGATGTTCGTCGACAAGGAAGTCGCGCATCTGACCGATCAGCCCGAGTTGAAACGCGAGCTGGCCGGCCAGGCGCGTTTGTTTTCCCTGCGCAAGGCCGACCAAGAGGCGTTCTTCGCCTATTTGACGAGCATCGAAACGTCCGCGTCGCCCGAGCACCTAGCCACGGTGAAGGAAGTCTATGGGAATTCCTGGCCCCAGCCTTATTGGGAAATGCTGGGCGGAACGGCGGGGTCGACGCCGGCATGAATTTCGTTGGCTAATGTGAATCCGCTAAAGGGCAGCTTCCTCAGCAGTGGCTTGCCCGGTCGCCGGGGATGACGAATCAGCGCCTTGCCCTCCGGCAGTGCCAACAGCTCCGCCGGCTTGAACCACGGCATGTCCGAAAGCTGCCAGTTGCGCATGGCTTTCCCGGCGGTATGGCCGCCGCTGTATTTACGGGCCTCCCGGCCGCCCATCTTCTCGGACAGGATCTTCGCGCCCTTCTCATCGGCCGCCCGGAAGTGCACCTGGGTTCTCAAATTCGCCATGAACACGTCCGCCTTGTTGGGCACGTCGAAGGATGCATACAGTGACAACGGTGTCTGCGTCGCGGAAATGAGGCACACGCCCGCCTCGCGCAGCTCGTCCACCGCAAGGTGGTCCGAGAACCCGTCCTCAGACACCAGAGTTGTTTTCTGACCTTCATCCAGCACCAACGCGATGACGTTGCGCCGGCGCATTTCCTCCGGCCGCAAATCGAACCGCCGGAAGGCGTGCAGCAGGAAGAGCTGCTTGCAAAGGAGATTCAGGTATTTCCTTTCGACCTGGTAGGTCTGCGGGATCGACAGGCAGATCAGTTTTCCCCGGTCGAGTTCATCGAGCGAAAAATTCGGCCGGCTGGCGCAGAACACCTCCGAGATGTCGGGCGGCGTATAGGGTCGGAGAAAATTGGCGACGGTGTAGACCGTGCCGCTCTTCTGTTCCGGCGGCTGCTCGTGAAAGTCTGCGAAGAACTGATTTTCCGCCTTCGCCACCGCGCCCGTCAGTTTGCCCAGCCGGTTCAGCAGGTCCTCCCGGTCTTCGGAAATGCAGATGACATTGTGCACGTTTTCGGGCGTGACCGCGAGATCCACCAAATCCAACGCGATGATCGCGTGGGTGATGGCATCCTTTGCGGTTTCCTTAAAAAACGCCTGGCCGCCGCGTTGGCCGGCCGCGGTCGCCGTATCCACGAGGATCTTGGCGTAGGTCGAGGGCGGCACCTTGGGATCAGCCAGAACGCTCATCGTTAAGGGTGGGGTCCAGTCCTCCCGGGCCACCTCCGTCGGCCGCACCCGGATCAACCGCAGGTCATCCTCCTGGCCGAGCGCCCGGGCCATTTCACTGAGCGGTTTCCACAAGGCCCCCTTGGAATCAATCGCGAGGATGCCCGTATTCGGCAGGGTCTTCCGCAGCCCATGCAGGATCGGCACGACGGCCCGCGCCGTCTTCCCGGTGCCGGTGGCCCCGGTGATGAAAAAGTGGGTGCACACCTCGTCGCGGGTCCACTCCAGGCCCCACAGCCGGAGCACCACCCGGTTCGGTTCGCTCCGCGTGAGGGCACAGTAGAGCAACCAACTCGCGACGGCTCCGCCAGCCACGGGAATGACCCGGTCAAGCGGCGGCGGGCAGCAGAGCCATGCGGCCCACGCACCCAGATAGCAGCCGCCGGCAAGGCCACCTGTAACGCTGCCTAGGCGGGCCAGAACCATATCGTCAGGGATGCTCCAAACACGGCGCCGATGATGAACGAGGCGAGTGACTGCCTTCGCTGGGCCGCCTGCACCGTCCGGGCCACGGCGTCCAACGACTGTTCCAGCGTGCGCACCTGGGCTGCTGCGGCGGCGATCGGGGCGCGCAGGTCCTCCTCCAGTCGCCGCGCGAATCCCGCGGGCTTTTGGTCGAGCACGGTCTGCACCTGCGCCAGCTGGCCCGCGACATTGACCAGGTTGTCGCCCGACTCGGCGAGCATCTCGATCCGCGCATCGAGTGCCGATTGCATTTCCAGGGACAACTCCCGCAGGGTGTGCTCAGCTTCCTGCACCCGCAGCCAATGGGCGCCCATCACCCGGAGTGCCGGGTCATCCAGCGGGACTCCGTATTGCTCTGCGATGCGTTGCAAGTGTTCAGGCAGGGCCTCTGGGTCGGTTTCACTCTCGGCGCTCATGAGCGGCCTCCCCGGCGGCCGGCGATGGATGATGGCATCAGCGGCGTGGCGGCAGGCACAGTTGGCGACCTCGGTGCCGTAGTTGCGGACTCGAGTTCGAACCGCTTCCGCTGGATGTCCGTCTTGCGGAAATTCCGCCGGCAAAAAGTCCCGACGATGGTCGGCCGGATTTTGAGCCCCAGACGGGTCAGCGCCTCGGCGATTTCCTCGTAGCTCAAACCTTTGGCCCGATAGACCAGCAGCGCATCGCGATGCGGCGTCAGCCGACTCGGCGGCCGACTGGCCGGGTCGTAAGCATGGGCGTCGCCCAAGATGCGGGCGTGTAGCTCTGATTCGCTCATGGCTGAAATAATGCACAAAACGCTGTCGTTTACAAACTCGAAGCCGCGCTGCGGCGAGGCAGCGACGACGCGGCGGCGGCGGAGCGACGATTGTCCCGCCTAATTCCATTAGGGGTGGCGTGTTCCTCCTTCCATATACTGAATTATTCCTGAATCCGGTCGCTTGGTTATATCATAGGCTATCGATGTCACCCTCGTCCCATTTTAGCCATTTGTTGGGAACCGAGACCGTAGCCTTATCTAGATACTTGATAAATAGCTGTCGTTATGTCATGGATTACGACAATGGTTCGTTTCGATAAGCCCTGTTGTCGGGTTTCCGGAGCCGTGGAGTATTTCCGCGAGCATATGGAAATTGGCGATTATCTGGACCAGGGTGGAAAAGCGGAACTGACCTGGGTGGGCCAGGGGGCGGACCGCCTGGGCCTGCGCGGCGTCTGCTGCCGGGAGCATTTCGAGCGCCTCTGCGAGGGCCGGCACCCGTTCACCGACGAGCGCCTGACGGCGCGGGACAAGGGCGCCGCCCGTCGCGTCTGCTTCTTCGGCCAAATCTCCCCGCCCAAGGACGTCTCCATCGCCTGCCTGGTCGGCGGCGACGAACGAATCCGGGCTTGGTGGGACGAGGCGGTCCGCGACACCCTCCGCGAAATCGAGGCGGTCACGGCCACGCGCCTGCGGTGCCAGGGGGCCGACGGCGACCGGGTGACCGGCAATTTCGTGGCCGCCATCGTCACCCACGAAACCAGTCGGAAACTCGACCCGCAGTTGCACACCCATGTGTGCATCATGAACGCGACCTTCGATCCGGCGGAGAACCGCTGGAAGAGCGTCCAGCCGGCCGGTTTCTACCGGCACCAGGCATTCTTCCGTGAGGTGTGCTACGCCCGGCTGGCCGGCCGCCTCCGCGCCGCGGGCTATAAGCTGGAAGCGTCGCCCGGACTCGGCTTCGCAATCAAGGGCATGTCCGCAGAACTCCGCGAACGTTTCAGCCGGCGTCGCGCCGACATCCAGCGCGAGGCCTCGGCGCAGGGGGTTGCCTCCCAGGATGCCCTGCAGGCCATCGCCGCCGGGAGCCGCGCCGCGAAGGTGAACGCCACTGCGGCCGAGCTCCGCGCCTGCTGGTTGAAGGCCGCGGGCGATGAACTGAACGACCTGCGCACGCTCGTTGCGGGCACCGCTGGCGCGACCAGGACGGCGCTTGCGGGATCGCCCGCGACGGCCCTGGCGGACGCGGAGGCCCACCTGTTCGAGCGCCGGTCCGTGGTGGATCAGCGCGAACTGCTGGCCGAGGCGCTGGCCGTGGGACGCGGCGACGTCCCGCTTGCCGACCTGCGCACGGCGCTGGACCAGCGTGTCGAGTCTGGCGCCCTGCTCCGGGCCGGCGAGGAGGTCACTTCACGCGAGGCTCTCCAGTCCGAGGAGGAATTCGTCAGCTGGGCCAACCGGACGCGCGCCGAGTGTCCGCCCTTGGGCACCCCGACCGGCCGCGACCGGCCGGACTCCGACCAGGAGCCGGCGATTGCCGCCGTCTTCGGGTCGCGTTCCCGCGTCACCATTCTCCAGGGCGACGCCGGCACGGGCAAGACCACCTGCCTCCGCGCGATCGTCGCCGGCATCGAGCGCGCCGGGGGCGGGATCTTCGGTTGCGCGCCCTCGACCGGCGCGGCCGACGTGCTCCGCCGCGAACTGACCCCGCATGCGGACACGCTCCAGCAACTGCTCGTCAACGCACCGCTGCAAGCCGCGCTGCGCGGGCGCACCGTCATCGTGGACGAGGCCGGACTCGTGTCGGTCCGCCAAATGCGCGATCTCTGCCGTCTGGCGGCGGCCCACGACTACCGGCTGCTGCTGGTCGGCGACACAAAACAGCACTCCTCCGTCGAAGCCGGCGACGCCCTGCGCTGCCTCCAGCGCTATGCCCGGGTGCCGGTCGCCCGCCTCACGGAAATCCGCCGGCAACAGGATCCCGCCTACCGCGACGCCGTCCGGTCGCTCGCGCGCGGGGACCTCCTCGGGGCCTTCCGGCGGTTCACCCGCCTCGGCGCCGTCCACGAGATCGCCGACCGCGGCGCGCTTTTTCGCTCCGCCGCCGAGGACTACCTGCGCACGCTTCGGTCCGGACAGTCCTGCCTTGCGATCTCGCCCGTCTGGTCGGACATCCAGGCGTTCAACGCCGAGGTGCGCGCACAGCTGAAACGCACCGGACTCCTGCACGCCGAAGAGCACAGTCTTCCCGTGGTCGAATCGTGGCAGTGGACCTGGTCGCAGACCCGCCGGCTGTCCAGCTACCGGCCCGGCGACGTGCTGACGTTTTACCGGAACGTGGGCGGATTCACACACGACGAGCATGCCACCGTGGTGCGGAAGGAGCCCGGGTGGCTGGTGCTGCGCGGTGCGGCCGGGCGGGAGGTTACCTTCGATCCGCGCCGAACGGGCGGCTTCGATGTCGGGAAGGCCCGGGAACTGCCCGTCGCCATAGGCGACCGGCTTCTCCTCCGGGCCAACCTCAAGGCGGCGGGCCTCAAGAATGGCGACCTGGTCGAGCTCGCCGGATTCGCCCCGAATGGCGGACTGCGGCTCAAAGGCGGGGGCACACTGCCGGCGGATTTCCGGCACTTCACACACGGGTATTCGACAACCTCGCATGCGGCCCAGGGAAAGACCGTGGACCGCGGCCTGCTCCTGCTGACCGAGGCCGGCTTCTCCGCCGCCAACCTGAAGCAGGCCTATGTGAGCAATTCCCGGTTCCGGACTTCCCAGGCAATCTACACGACCGACGCCAGGGCCGCGCGCCACGCGATGCAGCGCCCGGCGGACCGTGTGCTCGCGTCCGAATTGCGCGCCGCCCCGCCTTCTTTCCGTCTCGCGCTACTGCATCGCTTGCGACGTTTCCGCCTGGTGGCCCCCGGGCTCGCGCTGCTGCGCGGCTGGCGGGACACTCTGCTCGGCGTTTCCCCGGCCGCGCCGGTCCGCACCTGATTTCCCATGGCCCTCAAGCAACTGGCCCACAAGCCGCCCGCGCCCTTGCCAGCCGCGCCCATCTGGGGCATCGTCGCCGGCGAGGACGAAACGCCGCTGGTGCTCCGCCTCGAATGGGCGGACCGGACGGAGTCGCTGCCTTACCACACGCTCACGCGCTGGACCTTGGAAGTAGGGAGCGAGGACGTGCTTACCCTCCACGCCGCGCGCCTGGTCCTGACGATCCGGGGCCGGGCGCTGGCTCCCGTCCGGGAGGCGCTCGATTCCGGCCGACTGGTTTCCGTCCGCGCCACTGAGGTCCGCTATCTGCCCCTCAAATCCGGCACCCTCGTGACAGGGATCACCGTTTCATCCGGCGATGATTCATGAATGACGTGCTCAAGACACTCCCGATTCCGGTTGTCGTATCCGAAGAGGAGCGGCTGCGGCGCATCGGGGCCTTCATCTGCGGGCTTGCCGCGCTCGAGCCTCCGCCACCGCCGAACGAGCCGCCTCCGCCCATCATTTCCGGGAAGGAAGCCGGCCCCGAGAATCGCGTGCTGGGTTATCTGGCGAGCGGGCGCGAAGCCTCCCCCATCGAAATCCGCCTGACGCTCGGCCTGTCGCGGTCGATGGCCTACCGCACGCTGCGACGTCTCAGTCTGGCGAGCGCGATCACAAGTCGCGGGTGTACCAAAGCACTCGTCTACCGCGCACTAGTTGTTGATCCGGCACGGAACTGAATACACAATTCTCTGCTTCCGAGTGAGTATCCACCTTGGTCAGCGCGCCTCACCCTTTGCTTTCTCGGCGAGCCAGCCAGAGTATCGCGGTGCCGAAGAGGGCGAAGAGGAAGCCCCAAGTGAGATTAACATTCTGATCGAGCGAGTGCCGGGCGTAGATGGCGGCGTCGGATACGAGGCCGTAACCGATGAGGATCAGGCCGAGAAGCAAAAAGAGCAGCCCCATGGGCAGGCGGACGTCGAGTTGTTGCATGACGGGATGGGGATGGGGTTACCAGAAGAGGAGGTTCAGTCCTGCGGTCAGGACGAGCACGATGACGCCGAGGGTGACGGGACGCGCATAGCAGGGGGTCGCGTGGTGGTCGCGAATCTTCTCCGTGAGCGAATAGACGAGCCCCCTCAGCTCTTCGTCGGTCCGGTTGGGCGCGGTGGCGAGGGAGATGACGATGGTACCGGTGAAGCAGCCAGTGAAGGCGAAGATCGCCATCCAGAAGCTCTGGGCCATGGGGCTGACAAAGCTGTGCTGCACGGAGAGCCAACCGCCCTTGAGGAGGGAGGCGGTCTCACCGAGGGGCAGCGTGTTGGCTTGGAAAAGCACCGCAGAAAGCGTGCCGAGCAGCAGACCGAAGAAGGCGCCGTGCCCGGTGGCCCGCCGCCAGAACATGCCGAGCAGGAAGATGGCGAAGAGCGGTGCGTTGACGAAACCGAACACCAGTTGGAGCATGTCCATGATGTTGTTGAATTTAGTCGCCGCATAGGCGCAGACTGCGCTGATGAGCAGGCCGACGACGGTGGTGAGACGGCCGACCTTGAGGAGATGCGCGTCAGTGGCATCGGGCTTGAACCAGCGCTGATAGAGGTCGTAGGTCCAAAATTCCAACTCCAGGCTCTAGGCCTGCGAGTCACGCAGAAAGTTCTGCGTCACGAGCGTACCGTCCGGCTGCCCAAGAACTCCGGTGAACAACTGGTTCTGCTGCTCTGTCTGAACGAGGGCGGCGAATACTGACAGCTTGCTGGTGGCATATTTGAGACCGGCTTCCCATTGCTGAATCGTTTCCGTGGGAGGAAGAGTGCCATCACAAAGGGTTTCACAAAAGGGCGCTGACTGAGGCATACGGTAGCCATCCATGTACCGGACATATGAACCGCGCGGTGGTGATCGGCGCCGGCGACTGCCTCGACGTGCCGGTGGCGGAGCTGGCGGGGATGTTCGCGGAAATGGTGCTCGCGGACATCGTCACCAGCGCTGAGGTGCGGCGCTGGGAGAAGCAACGTCCCGGCCGGGTCCGTGGCGTGAACTGGGACGCGAGCGGCGCGCTGGCGGCGGTGCGTGCGACGGTGGCGGCGCACGAGGCCCCGGAGATCTTCGCCCGAGCCGATCTGGGGTCGCCGCCGAGCGAGGAGTCGGATTTCATCGTGTCGGCCAACTGCATCTCGCAGCACGGCCTCGTGCCCGGTCATTCGCTTCCGGCTTACGAAAGGGACAAAGGCCTCCCCGAGCGTTGCGCCAAGGCGGCGGCGAAACGCCATCTCGCGTGGCTGGCGGAAGGCCCCGGCGTGCGCCTGCTCCTCGCCGACGCCGCGCGATACGATATCGGTCCCGACGGCCGGCAGCTCAAGAAGGAGACGTTGCACGAGCGTTTCGGCCTGCCGAAGCCCGACCGCACCTGGGGCGCTGGGACCTCGCGCCGATTCCCGAGTGGTCACGCGATTTTCACCGCGCTCACGAGGTCGGCGCGTGGATTTTTCTGTCAGGAGCAGAGAAATTCCTTTAATGGATTTGGCAGGGTGGTGGGTCTTGATAAAGTAACCCCCATTCCGAGCCGCATTACGTCCCGTCGCCCCATGCTGCCACCCGATTCTGAGCTTAACCGTTGGTTTGCCGAGGAGGTGCAGCCGCATGAGCCGGCACTGCGGGGCTGGCTGCGCAATCGCTTTCCTAGTCTGACTGATGCGGACGATCTCGTGCAGGAATCCTATTCGCGTCTGTTGCGAGCGCGGGAAACGGGGTCGATTGCCTGCGCCAAGGCCTTTCTTTTCGTCACGGCACGCAATCTGGCGCTGAACCAGTTGCGACATCTTCGCCATGAGCGCCCGGATGACATCACGGAACTGGACGCATCGGGTGTCTTGGATAATGGCGCGGCCATTCCCGAATCAGTGGCTCACGCTGAGGACCTCCAGCTCTTGATCCAAGCCATTCAATCCCTGCCCGATCGTTGCCGTCAGATCATGACGCTGCGGAAACTCTATGGCCTTTCGCAAAAGGAGGTCGCGGCCCGGCTTGGCATCTCCGAGCACACCATCGAGGCGCAGGGAAGCATCGGCCTCCGCAAGTGCATCGAGTATTTCCGCCACCACGGCTACAATCGCATTCTTCACCCATGAGCGCACCTTATCCACCGTCCGGGCCGTTTGATCCGGTCGCACAAGCTGGCGCCGAGTGGACCCTGCGCCATGACCGTGGTCTGACCGCGGCCGAGCAGGATGATTTCTCCCAGTGGCTTGCCGCCGATCCGCGCCACCGGATGGCTTGGGCCGAGCATCGCTGGGGCTGGGATGAGCTGGACCGGCTGGCGGGCCTACAGACTTCAGTGCATGCTGTGCCTGATCCTGACCTGCTCGCCCCGAAGCGTCTTGGGCGGCGTCTTTCTTGGCTGATGCCCGCATCGGTCGCCGCGATGGTCCTGGGTGCTCTGCTGCTCTATCGGTCGGGGCCGGCCGCGGCGCCGTCGGGGCCTGCGCCGGTTCGTTCATTGGCGTTCATCGAGCAACGGGTGCTGTCGGACGGTTCGGTCATCATCCTGAATCGCGGAGCGATCGTCACCACGCATTTCACGGCCGGCGAACGGCGCGTCCAGCTCGAGCGCGGCGAGGCCCATTTCAAGGTTGCGAAGGATGCGACGCGACCGTTCTTCGTCGAGGTTGGCGGGGTCACGGTGCGCGCCGTCGGAACCGCCTTCAATGTCCGGCTTGATCCCGCCTCGGTCGAGGTGCTGGTGACGGAGGGGAAGGTGGGGGTGCAGCGCGGCCGTCCGACGGTCTCACTCCCCGAGGAGTCCCTCAGCCTTTCGATGGGTGAGTGTACGGTCGTTTCGCTGACTCCGTCCGCGCCGGCGCCTCAAGTTACCGTTGTGCCTCCGGCGGAGATCGTGGCGCGACTGGCCTGGCAGCCGTTGCTGCTGGATTTTAGCAATGCGCCGCTGACCGAGATCGTGGCCGAGTTCAACCGCCGCAATCCAGTGCGCCTGACGTTCAGGGATCCTTCCCTGCATGAAGTGCGTTTGAGCGCGACCTTCCGCTCCGACAATGTCGAGGGATTCGTGCGCCTCTTGAAATCGAATTTTGGCATCAATGTCGAATGGCAGAGTGATGGTAACATCGTTCTGAGCTTGGCGGATCAAGATGGCCGCTGAGCGTCCGGTGGACCCCGGTCCTGTGGCTTGCACGGACCGGTCGTCGCCAGTCTCTTTTTTTCGTCACCCCTCCGAACTCCTGCGTCCCAATGCGTCCGATCCTCTACCTGCTTGCATCCTCCCTCCTCCTTCCCCTCTTGCTTCGCGCCGACGACGGCTACCGTTTCTGGCTGCGCTACGATCCCATCGCCGACTCTGCATTGCGCCAGGCCTACGTCGGCGCCATTTCCGAGATCGTCATCCCCGAACCCCCCCGCCCCCTCATCGCCTCCGCGTGCGATGAACTTGTCGCGGGCCTCCGCGGCCTGCTAGGCGCCGACATCCCGGTCGTCACCAAGGCCACGCGCGACAACGCCCTCATCCTCGGCATCCCGCGCGACCCGTGGATCGCCTCCGTGGTCAACGAGGCCGACCTGCGCGAGGCTGGCGTCGAAGGCTACGTTCTCCGCCGCATCGCCCACGAGGGCGGCCACCGCACGCTCATCGTCGCCAACCGCGATCAGGGTTTGCTCTACGGAGGCTTCGCCCTGCTGCGCCATCTCCAGTCCCACCAGTCGCTCGACAACCTGAACGTCATCAGCGCGCCGAAGATCCAGCGCCGTCTCCTCAACCATTGGGACGACATGAATCGCCATGTCGAGCGCGGCTACGCCGGCTTCTCGCTCTGGGAATGGTTCTATCTGCCGGAGATCCGCAATCCGCGCTACCGCGACTACGCCCGCGCCCTCGCCTCGATCGGCCTCAACGGCACCGTCATCACCAACGTCAACGCCAACGCCCAGATCCTCACCGCGCCCTACCTCGCCAAGGTCGCCGCCCTCGCGCAGGAGTTCCGTCCGTGGGGCGTCCGCATTTACCTCACCGCCCGTTTCAGTGCGCCCATCGAGATCGGCGGCCTCAAGACCGCCGACCCGCTCGATCCCGCCGTCGCCGCGTGGTGGCAGGAAAAGGTCGCCGAGATCTACCGTACCATCCCCGATTTCGGCGGCTTCCTCGTGAAGGCCAACTCCGAGGGCCAGCCTGGCCCGCAGGATTACAAGCGCACCCACGCCGATGGCGCCAACATGCTCGCCGACGCGGTGCAGCCCTACAACGGCATCGTGATGTGGCGCGCCTTCGTTTACTCGCCCGACAATAACGACGACCGCGTGAAGCAGGCCGTCACCGAGTTCGCCCCGCTGGACGGGCAGTTCCGCCAGAACGTCATCGTGCAGATCAAGAACGGCCCGCTCGACTTCATGCCGCGTGAGCCCTTCTCGCCGCTCTTCGGCGCGATGCCCAACACCCGCCTCGCCGCCGAGCTGCAGATCACGCAGGAATACCTCGGCCAATCGATCGACCTTGCCTTCCTCGCCCCGATGTGGCGCGAGGTGCTCGACGCCGACACCTACGCGAATGGCAAAGGCACGACCATCGCCTCCATCGTGGACGGCAGCGCCAAGCTCCAGCATCCGTCCGTCATCGCCGGCGTCGCCAACACCGGCACCGACCGCAACTGGACCGGCCACCTCCTGGCCCAGTCCAACTGGTATGCCTTCGGCCGCCTCGCGTGGGATCACGCACTCAGCTCCGAGCAGATCGCCGACGAGTGGACGCGCCTGACCTTCGGCCACGATCCGACCACCGTCGCCACGATCAACAAAATGCTCCTCGGCTCGCGCGAGACCGTTGTGAACTACTCCATGCCGCTCGGCCTCACTCACATCATGGCCGAGGGACACCATTACGGCCCCGGCCCGTGGGTGGACAAGCTCGGCCGCGCCGACTGGACCTCCGTCTATTATCACAAGGCTGACGAGCAGGGCCTCGGCTTCGACCGCACCGCCACCGGCTCCAACGCCCTCGCCCAATACGCGCCCGAGTGGCAGAAACTCTGGGGCGACCCCGCGACCTGCCCCGAGAACCTGCTCCTTTGGTTCCACCATGTGCCGTGGGAGCACCCGATGAAATCCGGCCGCACGCTCTGGGACGAGCTCTGCCTCCGCTACCAACAGGGCGTGGACGAGGTCCGTGCGCTCCGCCGCGACTGGGACTCGCTCAAGGGCCGCATCGACGACGAGCGTTTCACGCACGTCGCGCAGCGCCTCGCCCGCCAGGAGAAGGAAGCCATCAACTGGCGCGACTCCTGCCTGCTCTACTTCCAGCAGTTCTCCAAGCGTCCGCTCCCCGCCGGCGTCGAACCTGCCACCCAACCTCTCGAACACTACACCTCCAGAACCCTGCATAATATGCCGGGCTTCTGACCGTATGTTCAGCAGCACCAGCCCAAATGCTTTAGCGGAAAGAACCCCGTGAGGTTTCTTTATATGGTAACCCCACCCCAATCCCCATGAGTACCATCTCTCCGTATGTTCATCTCCCCCAAAGATTCGTTCAGACAATCTTCGTAGCACTGTTGCTGGTCGTCACCGCGGCGGGCGCGGACAACGGCAAAAAGAACTTCGATCTGCCGGGTGGGTCGGCGCCAGAAATACTCAAGAGATTCGCAAAACAGGCCGGACGTGAGATCATATTCTCAGACGAAGTGGTTGGCGCGGTAAAGACCAACACGGTAAGGGGCGAGTTCACCCCGAAGGAAGCCCTGGATCTGCTACTGGCCGACACTGGACTGGCCGCGTCGCAGGACGACAAGACAGGAGCCTTTGCGGTGAGGCGCGGGATGCCCGACCCAAACGGGGCAAGGGTGGCGTCAACAAGAAGCCAGGACGACCGCCCCGTTGAAACCAGTGGCTCGAAGGCGAAGGACGATATCGTGGTGCTTTCGCCCTTCGAAGTGCGGGCGAGCGAGGACAAAGGGTATCACGCCGCCAACTCCGTCAGCGCGACACGCGTCGCTGTGCAGATCAAGGATCTACCGATGAACATCACCGCGCTGACCGACGAGTTCATCCGGGATCAGACGAGCTACGATCTCTACGACGTCGTGAAGTGGGCGGGCGTGCATCAGGATAACGTCTCCCAGAGTGGCTGGGTGCGCTGGAACCTGCGCGGATTCACCAACACGGCCATCCAGCGCAACGGAATTACCACGAATTTCCGTTTCCTGGACCCCGCCAACATCGAACGCATCGAGGTGGTGAACGGTCCGGCCTCACTGCTGTACGGGCAGCTGAATCCTGGCGGAATCATCAACTACATCACCAAACGGCCGCGGTCGCGGCAGGAGACCACGCTCAGTGTTGCTGGCGGCAGTCATGCGTATAATCGCTTCATGCTGGATGCCACCGGCCCCGTGCCTGGGACCGGGGGCAAGTTGCTCTACCGGGCCGTGGCGATGCGGGAGAACATCTCGCGTTTCTCCCAGCATGCCAAGGGACAGAAGCAGACGCTGTCGGCGGCCCTGTCGTGGCGGCCGACCCCGCGGGTTACCTTCAACGCTGAGTTCGAGGAATTCCGCCGTGACGAGCCGAACACCCCCAGTTCGCTACTCATTGTCTACGTGAATGGCGTGGCCACGCTGCCCTATGCCGGCCTGCCGCGGAATTTCAGTTTCACCGCGCTCGGGGATTGGCAGGAGTACACCAGCCGGGTCATGTCCGCGGATCTGTCGGTCGCCCTCACGGACGCCATTCAATTCCGTGTTGCGCTCGAGCAGAGCGATTTTCTCCAGGAAGACCGCATCACCGGACAGGCGGGCACCGGCATATTGTCGCAATCGGTCATCGACCAGTTCTATCCGCCCGGTACCCTGACGCCGAAGGATGCGATGTTTCGCCGCAACCGCTACGATCTGCAGGACGGCGACGAGCGGACCGGCCAAGTGGAGTTGACCGGCAGGTTTGAGTTCGCCGGCATCCGACTCAATCCGCTCGTGGGTTACCGAAAGAACTTCAACACGGATACGCACAATATCTTCAAGACGAACACCACCCCCGCGCCTTGGGACATGCGGAACCCAGCCACGTGGAACCGAATCGTCCCGTTCGGGCTGGAGGCACTAAATCTCAACTCGGATAGTAGCAGTTTCGCGGACAACGATTCCTACTATGGCGTGATGACCGGTTCGGCCTTCGACGAAAAGCTGCACGTGCTGGCCGGCTACGGCCGGTACAACGTCCACAGCTCGCCGGCCCGGAACAACATCACCGGAACGCTGACCTCCCCCGACAGTGCGCGCTCGGCCAACGTGCCGCAGTTCGGTGCGCTGGTGCGGCTCACACCGGAGGTCTCGGCCTTCGCCTCCTATAGCGAGTCCTTCCTCGCCAATACGGCCTTCCTGCGCGTGAACAGCGACGTGCGCACACTGCCGGCCAAGCCATCGGTCGGAAAGGGCTATGAAGGCGGCCTAAAGGTGGAGCTGATGAACGGCCGCGTCTCGGGCACGATCACCTATTTCAGCATGAAAGTGAACCCGACCGCCGTGTTCGAGGTCTTCGGCGGCACAGCGCCCGACGGACGCATGCTCTTCACCGATGTGCAGGGCGGATCCCAGAAGAGCAGCGGTATCGACGCCAATGCCTTGGTGACACTGGTGCCGGGGGCGCAGATCTACATCAACTACAACCGCATCAAGGCCGTCTACACTGAGCACCCGACCAATGTCGGCTTCAACGGCTCCCGGCTGGTGGGCACGCCTGACGAATCACTTAACATTTGGGGCAAGTACACCTTCGAGTCGGGACGATGGAAGGGCTTCTATTTTGGCGGCGGCGTCAGCCGCGTCGGTAATTTCGTGAGCCAGGCCAGCAATCCTCTCGTGAGTCGTATGCCCGGCTATACCACCTTCGACGCCATCATCGGTTACAATCTCAAGCTGTTCGAGCATCGGTGGAAGGTGGATGTGACCGTCCGCAACCTAGCCGACAAATTCTACTATGCTTCCGCCTCCAGCTTCGGGCTTCCGCGCCATGGTGTCGTTACCCTCAGCACGAAGTTTTGAAGGTCGGTTTACGCCGGGCGGATCCCGGCCGTTCCGACGGGGCCTTCGTAGGCTGCTGCTGAGCGCGGTACTGGGGGCCGCGTCCGGCTTGGCCGGCGCGGCATCCGACCCGGCTCCGCGCGATGTCGAGGCAATAGCCGTTGGGTTCGCCGCGCGCCGTCTCGCGGCCCTGGAGGAAATCGTCGCCACCGTGCCGCCGGACAATCTGGGCGGCAGCTTTCTCACCGATCAGATCAAGGCCTTGGCCATGCTCCGGCAGGCCGAACTGACTGGCGACGTCTCGCGGGTGCCAGAGGCCAACGAGCTGCTGCTGCGATTCTGCCGCCAACTCGACCAGCCCAACTGGTGGGGTCGGATTAACCATGGCGGCGGCCTGTTCGCCATGCGCGCCCTGATCACCTACGGTAACCGCCCCGACCTCCTCTTCCCGGCCACGGTCGCAAAGCTGCGCGATGGGCGTGAACCAGACGGACGCGTCATCCCCGGGCAATCCCTGAGACACTTCTTGCCCGAGACTTGTTTCAACCGTCATATCCGCATCGGCCTCTACACTTGGCCGAAACCGTTCGAGGGAGCGGTGGGCTACACCGAGAATCACCGACTGCAATACATGGTGCACGCCCTGTTGCTGTGCCAGATCTATGGCGACGAGACCTATACCCCGCCTGATGGTCCGCCCACACCCCTGCGCAGCAATCAGCCCGGGCAGCGGGATTTCTACGGCTATTGGAAGCAGGCCTTTTACGAATACCTGATCAGTTACCGGAAACCCCAGATTCCCATCGAGCCATGGCAGTTCGAGGAGTTCCGTCACATGGATTGGGGCGTGACGGAGAAGGACGGGGCCACCTACATGCATGTCTTCCTGGGCGACTTCTGGCTGCTGCGTGATCTCTCCGACGACCCGGTGCTGAGGAAATACTGCGAAATCTTCATCGACCTTCTGCTGGCCGACTACGCGGAGGAGACAATCCTTGGTGTTTATGCGGGCGCGCACGAGAACTCCGAGAAGCACACGAACCGCCTGCCGGGCCTCATGCACATTTTCAACCATCTGCTCTTCGACGACCTGCCCTACGTGCCCGCAGGACGCGAATATTACGAGTGGGGAGCGTGGTCCTACCTGTCCTTGCTCACCACTGAATATCATCCCGGGCACCCCGACTTTCCCAAGGTGCTGATCGACCTAGCGGTGAACAAGCCCCGCGAGGGGTATTTCGTGCGCGAGTCCATCGCCGAGACCCGCGATGGACTACCGGGCAAGCCGAAGGCGACTTGGGTCATGCCCGACTATGCGCTCGGATTTGGAATCAAGTCGTGGAACGGATGGGGCTACCACGCGGGTGGGGCCTACGTGGCCACACCGGGAGCGAAGCTCGGCGACGTCGGGTTGGCGGTGATTCCCTTTGGTCTCAGTGACAACAACCAGTTCGACCTCAAATACAGCCTAATCTGCCCCATGCAGAGCGTGGTGGGGCGCGGGGCGGCCATCACCCAGAATGGCGTCGACCAGTTGCCCGCCAAGATATGGATCAAGGACGGCTTCACGGAAGATTTCCAATCCTTCCCCCCGTGGCTGTTCTTCTCCGCCCGCTCAAGCATCGGTCGCGAGGTGTATCTTGCCATCCGCCCCGTCTTGGGTGGCTGGCAACCTGATACGCCCCGGCAGCCGGGCACCACTATCCTCCAGTTCCGGGTGGCACCGGGGGAAAGGCTGCCGGAGCTGGCCCACTCGAAGGTTCCGGCCGAGGGGCTGGGCCGGATCATCCGGTTCGAGCAGGCTTCCGACTACCTCGTCTGGGAGATGGCCGACTCGGACCGCTACACGTCTTTCGATGACTTCAAGCGCTCCGTCGTGGCGGCCCCCCTGTTGGTCGATGCCGAGTCGGTCACCTACACTTCGACAGCTGGCGAAAAATTGCGGTTTGATCGTTACGATTTCCGCCGGCACAGCGTGGACGGAAGGGTGATCGATTACGACGATTACCGTTACGTGATCCACAATCCGTGGGTGACTTGGCGCCAAGGAGCCAAGCGGGCCCGGATCGAACGCAGCGCGCGGGCGGCGGAATACGACTTCAATCCGGACGACTCCGGCATCTTTATCGACCGCATGCCGGCCAAGACTGTTCGGCAATAGGGGGCGGCGGGGGCCCCAAGACCCTGCCGCGAGGACTTCTCCCGCAGGTGGGTGCATCAGCCTTCACCGAGCCTACGGCTGACCGCCCTACGCCAAGCGAACTTGTCTGACCACCGGCGGGGTTGACGCGTAATTAAACAATGCCGACTCAAGTAGAAGCATACGTTTCCTGGAAGCTGGTGCCCGCCAAGGCTCCGCGTTCGCGTTCAAGTTGGCGCGAACCGCGACGCCGGTGCCCGCTCTCCAGCTACAGTCGCGACCACGGCTGTTTGCTCGGCAGTGGCGGTCGCGTCGAGCTGTCTATATCTTTGGGGCAGGGGTGCATCGGGGTCGCGCACTCATGCTATACCACGCCGGAGACCCCTTTGCCTCTTACAGGGCGGCGGACGATATTCGCCCGGCTTTTCCTCCCCACGGCTGGAGCTAATTCAAGTCGGGCGCTTCCGGGGCTTCCAGCCCGGCAGATGATCGAACTCCAGTCCGTCGATCAGCGCATGGAACTGCGCGGCGTCAAGGTCCGGGGCGATTTTCGGCCAGGACAGTGTGCCCTCCTCCGGCCGGTACGGGCAGATCCAGAGGCCGCGAGAGGTCCAGTGCATCACCTTGAGTCGATTCTTGCTTCTATTTGTGAACGAAAACACACCACCGCGAATCGGGCTGAGTTTCATCTCCTCCTTGAGGAGCGCGTAAAACCCGTCGTAGGAGAGTCGCAGGTCGGTCGCACCGAGCCGCGCGTAGTATTTGGTTTCCGGCGAAAACTTGAACATGATAGCGTTCCTCAGTTGAGGGTTTTGACGAGCTGGGCGACCCACGCGGCGTCGGCGCCCACGGGAATTTCGAGCGCGAGGCGCTCGGCCAGGCGCAGCGTCACGCAATCGCGTGTCGCAAGACGTGGTGCCGGCTCGCTTGCAAGAGAAGGGACTTCCACGAAGGCTCGGGGCTCGCTCGTGCCAGTCGTCGGCCCGCGCAGTTGCTTCACCCACTGGCTCAAACTGGCCGGGGGCAGATCATTTTTCGGCGGAACTCCGAAAGGGTTTCGCCGCTCTTTCCCCAATCACTTACCCGGGCTGCCCGCTCTTCGGCCGTCCAAGAGCAGCACTGTCGCGTTTTCAATCCGGCCGTCGTCGGCGTCGTAGCCAATGAAGTTTCCATTCCATGATCCGATCCAAACTCAATCCGTTCGCCTACCCCGCCGGTGGTCGGACAAGTACCGAATAGGCTGGTGATGTCGCCAAGCCAGGGCGGTGATGTGCATTCGAAGGTCGCGCCCGTCCAAGCCAACGACGGCATATTTCTGATAGCGTCTTGAAACGCCCGCGCATGGGCCAGCGCGGGCGTTTTCCCCTCACACCAAACCATGCCCAATACGCCCCACGGAACCTCTGCGCTATATTTTGAGCAACCCACCAACAACTCAGGTCATGGAAACGTCCTGAAGGTCGGTCGCGGCATCAGCGTCTACTGGGACGTCCAGCCTTCCAATGCATGGCCAGAGCACCAACACTCCACCACCCAGATTGTCCTCGCCCTCGAACCCGTCGAAGCGGAGATGACGTGGGGCGATTCAAGGGCAGGCCGAGAGCATTCCACGGTGCCGCACATGTGGTGCGTGCCGCACGACACTCCTCACGCAGCCGTCTGGACCGGCAAGGCGGCCATGGTTGTCTTCTATGTCGAACGCGAACTCGTCCGAGAAGAATGTCGGGCCGAGTTGCTTTGCGGGGTCGTGCTCCCGCTCGCTCCATTACTCCAGCAGGACTATCTGCTGGCCCGGCTTTGTGACCGGTTCAGGGACCATTGTCATCGCCGGAAGCTAATGTCGGAACCGATGATGTTCGCCAACGCCATCATGCTGTCGATCGCGGTCCTGCACCTGTGCATCGGAAAGATCGCGACCGGAACGCGACGCTCCCGCGGGCTTGCTGACAAACGCATGGAACTCCTGGCGCACTACCTCGAAAAGCATCTCCGCGACCGGCTGACCCCGACAATCCTGGCCTCAGCGGTCGGCATGGGTGTAGATCACTTCGGCCGCATGCTGCGTGTCTCCACCGGCCTGCCGCCGATGAAATACGTTTGGCGCTGCCGGCTGCACCGGGCGCGACTGCTTCTCGAATCCGGCGAATGGAAGGTGGCGCAGGTCGCCGCCGAATGCGGTTTCTGCGATCAAAGCCACCTCGACCGGCGGTTTCGGAAGGAATTCGGATGCACGCCCGGGTTCGTTATCCCGGCGGCGGCAAGAGCAGAGGCTTAGCGGACATTGTGCGTCTGCCGCTGTGCTGTGGCGATAAGTTTTGCCAGATCGATGTCGAGCGCCACCGCCATCCGCAGCAAGGTATCGAGAGTCGGATTACGAAGACCACGCTCGACATAGCTCACCATCTGCTGAGAGAGGCCGCCGCGTTCGGCCACGGCGTTCATCGACAGCTTTCGGCGCAATCTCTCGCGGCGCAGTTGCGCCGCGACAGCGTTCGCAACCATCTCGAGGTGTTCATGTTTGGGCACCCCACCAGACAAGCCGACAAAGGCTTTGACAACGCATCTCACAATAGTGAGGATAACATTGTTGCCTTCCCCGAAACAGTCCGCCGCCCTCCGCCTTATCCTCCCGGGCAAGGCTCATGGCTATCCTATCTTGGACGATGCCGCAGTGATCCTTGGACGCGGCCGGCGAAGCCTCTCTTTGGAACAACTGCATCGCTCTGACCCCCTGGCCCTCGACCTTGTGCGCCACCTATTGCCCAGGATAGGTAACCCGAAAGTTGCAGCAGCAGTGATCGCGGCGCTGGCTGATATTGCGGCAAGTGGCCGTGATAGGCCACCGCGCCGGCATCCATAATTTCGCTCCGCTGACATACAATGCCCCGCGGTCGGTTTCTGGTATGGTGGGGGACTTCCGCGGATCGTTCCGGTTGCCGCGTTTCACTACAGACCCCGTTCCAAACCTGTTGGGCCGCAGGGCTGGATCCCCCTCAATGCGAGGCCATGAACCTCGCCAACTGACATGAATGATACGACTCAACTCGTCCCACTCAGCAAGCAGAGCATCAGCAGCTACGCCAAGGCGACACGGCACCTCCGCCGCAAGGTCGGAAGCAAGGCTCCCACGACGGTCGAACTCATCAACTTCGAACTCGCCGGGCGTGACCCTCGGGACATCGCCTCCTGCTTCCTGGACCACCTGCGCGATCTCGAGCGTCGCCGGCTCATCGAGTCCGGCGCAAGACGCACCCGGCGCGGTCCGGGCGGGCCAGCGGACTCCTTGGTGCGCCCCGCAACCTGGCCGGGTCGTCGCGCGTCCGTTTCAATGCCCGACCCGACCCGCAATTGACCGGAGGACCGGATGCCGCCGAGGGAATCAGACCCGGTGTTACCGGCGGCGTCCGTCCTGGTGCCGGTGGCGATCTACACACGGGTCTCCACCGACAATCAGATCGGCGGGCGGTTTGACTCCTGCGAATCGCAGGCGGCGATCTGCCGGGAGCAAATCGCCCGCCGTTCCACCGAGGGCTGGCACGAGGTCGCGTGCTTCACCGACGCCGCTTACTCCGGCAGCACGATGAACCGCCCCGGCATCCGCGCCCTCAAGCGGATGATCGAGGCGGGGGAGGTCAAGGTCGTGCTGATCTACAAGCTGGAGCGCGTCATGCGCAGCACGGACGAATGGATTCCGTTCCGTGCCTTCCTCAGGAAGCACGACTGCCGGCTGGAAAGCGCGACGGAGGATCTTTCGGAGAACACTCCTTCCGGGCGTCTCAAGAACATCCTGATGATGGGATTCTCGCAGTATGAGCGCGAGAACACGGCCGAGAAGACCCTCGCCAAGATGGAGCAGCAGGCCAAGCGCGGCATCTGGAACGGCGGCATGGTGCCCTATGGCTACGACTACGACACCAAGGCGCAGACGCTCCGGCCGCATCCGGAGGAAGCACTGGTCCTGCGGCGCGTCTACGAACTGGCTACGAAATTGGTCTCCCTCACGGACATTGCCAACGCCCTCAACGCCGAAGGGCTCCGCACCAAGGGCCGGGAGTTCAAACGCCGAGACGGCCGGGTGGATCACGTCGGGTCGCAGCTCTTTCGTTCCGACGGGCTCCGTCTCCTGCTGCAAAACCCGGTCTATCGCGGCACGGTGCGTTTCGCCGGCCAGGAATACCCCGGCAAGCACGAGCCTTTGGTCTCACTGGAAATCTGGGAAAAGGCCAATGCCGCCATCTCGACCACGCTCCCGCGACCCGAACCGCGGGTCACGGATCGCGACATCCAGGGCCACCTCCTGAAAGGGCTGGCGCGCTGCGGCTCCTGCAACTGTGCGTTGGTTCCGACCGACTCCACCAAGAGGGCGAAATCGGAGAAAGTGTATCGTTATTACGCCTGCCGCTCCATCATGCGCCAGCGCGCGGCCAGCGACTGCCCGGTGGGTCGCGTTTCCGCCAACGCTCTGGAGAAAGTGGTCGTTTCCTTCCTCTGCGAGGTCAGCAAGCATCCGGCGGTCAGCGCCGCGGCAATCCAGCATTCGGAAGCGATGAAATCCAAGGACCGCCCGGTCCTCGTTGCCGAACTAGCCGCCGTCCAGGCCAAGCTTGATGTCGTGGCCAAGAAGTTCAGGCATTGCATCCAGGCAGTCGAAGCCGGGGGCACCGAGGTGCTCGGCGGCGAGTTACGCGAGCGGGCGGCGGAACTTCGCACCGAAAAGGACCGCTTGCTCGTGGAGCGCGAGCACAAGCGCCAGCAGGTCGAGGCCTGCGACGCGACCACCCTGACCGAAAAGCGCATTCAGGATGCGCTGGCTCGCCTCGGCGAGACCCTGCCGAAACTGGAGCCGGAGGCCCGCCGGGAATTTGTCCGCCTGTTTGTGGAAAGGGTCGAAGTCACCAAACGCGCGCCCCTGCTCAAACGGGGCGAGGCTCCCGAGCCCGCCCGGCTCATGGAGGTGAAGGTGCGGCTCCATGTGCCGCGGTTGGTGGAGGGGATGGATGAGAAGACCTGGACCGAGACCCGGACCCAACGCCGGGCCGTCACCGCCCGGGGCATGGCATTGGAATCCAAGGTGGATTTCACCCATGCCCATCGCGGCGAGGTGACCATTGTCGCACCCTTCACCCAGGTGGTGCCCTTCGGTTCGGTCGAAAGGCCGGCCCCAAAGCCGGTGCCGAGACCGACCGAACAAAAGCACGCGATTCACACCGCGCTAAGGTGGCGACGCATGCTGCGCGACAAGACTGTGCCGCACAAATTCGCGCTCGCGAAACTCGAAGGCGTGACGCCCGGGCACGTAACCCGCGTGCTCCGTTTGGCGGACTTGGCGCCAGAGATCCGGGACTTCCTTGTCAAACTGAAGGTCCAGAATCCGTCACGGTATTTCCCGATCAGGGAACTTGGAGACCTTGCGAGATTGGAGCATCCAGCGCAGCTGAAGGCGTTCCGATCCTACGAGCGTAAATGTGTCGTGAGTGTTGGGTGACTGGCTTCGTTTTTGGGTTCCGAGCTGCAGAGTGTTAGGCACATTCTCAGTTTGTCTCGGCTCGCAAAATCCCCACGGAAAGGCCCGAAAATCGAAAAATCTGACCTCGAAGTCACAACTCCGAGGCTTCCGAGACAAAATCGAAATTCCGGTCTAAGTCCGCACCAACAACTTAATTTTTTTGTCTTGGGATGTAAAGAGTTGTGAGTCCATCCAAGATGGCTGCCCGACATGGATTCGAACCATGACTAGGTGAGTCAAAGTCACCTGTGCTACCATTACACCATCAGGCAGTGAACTGTGGAAGGGGCAGCGTGCGTTTTGCTTACCTCCGGTCAAGGGTGGAAAACATTTCCCGCAAGAGGCTGGTTTCTTGAGGGTTGGCACCAACCTAATCCACCCCGGCCCGGGCTGCAAACGATTCCGCGGCTTGCCGCTTCCGGTTCGGTGCGGTACGCTTTGGCCCAGTCTTACCTCCGACCGGTGGCCTGTCGTGCCGGTTTAACCCCGTTTGCCCCATGAAGACCGCCCTTTTTCTAACCCTGGCCCTCCTTGGCTCCGCTCAGGCCGAGCCGACCTACGAGCCTCACTGGGCCTCGCTCGACCAACGCCCCACGCCCGACTGGTACCTCGACGCCAAGTTCGGCGTGTTCATCCACTGGGGCGTTTACTCCGTCCCCGCCTGGGGCGAGGTCGGCAAGTACGCCGAGTGGTATTGGAACAACATCAAGAGCAGCAAACCCGCGAACGCTCCGTGGCGGGAGTTTCACGCAAAAAACTACGGGGCGGATTTCGCCTATCAGGATTTCGCACCGCGCTTCACCGCCGAGTTGTTCGACGCCAACCAATGGGCCGATCTCTTCGCCCGCGCCGGCATCAAATACGTCGTGCCCACCTCCAAGCACCATGAGGGCTTCGCGCTGTGGCCGAGTGCCGAGGCCAGCCGCACCTGGGGCCGGCCGTGGAACGCCGTTGAGATCGGACCCAAGCGCGACCTAATGCGCGAACTCGCCGACGCCACCCGCGCCAAGGGCCTGAAGTTCGGTTTCTACTTCTCCCTCTACGAATGGTTCAACCCCCTGTGGCTTTCCGACAAGCCGCGCTATGTGACCGAGCACATGATCCCGCAGTTCAAGGACGTCGTCACCCGCTACCAGCCCGCCATCATCTTCAGCGACGGCGAATGGGACCTGCCCTCAAAGGACTGGCACAGCGAGGAGCTCCTGGCGTGGCTCTTCAATGAATCCCCGTCCCGGAACGAGGTCGTGATCAACGACCGCTGGGGCAAGGAAACCCGCCACAAGCACGGCGGCTACTACACGACCGAATACGCCGCCGGTATGCAGGACGATTCCCACGCTTGGGAGGAAAGCCGCGGCATGGCCTACTCCTACGGCTACAACCGCGCCGAGCGCGTCGACGACTACAAGACCGGGCGCGAGATGATATTCGTTTTGGTCGACCTCGTGAGCCGCGGCGGCAACCTGCTGCTCGACATCGGGCCCGCCTCCGACGGCACCATTCCCCCGCTCATGGAGCAGCGCCTGCTCGAGATCGGCGGCTGGCTCAAGGTCAACGGCGAGGCCATCTACGGCACCCGCTTCGCCGGCCGCTCGTGTCAGTGGACGGAAGGCGAGCAACCCAAACAGGAATACGGCGAGTACATGGTGAAATACAACCTGATGGACCAGGTCGGCCAGGCCCCCAAGGACGGGCGGGCCGTGAAACAGGTCTTCTTCACCAAAAAGCCCGACGCCCTCTACGCCATCACCGCCGGCTGGCCCGGCAAGGAACTGGTGCTGCGCGGCGTCAAGGTCCCCGCCGGTGCCGCCGTCACGATGCTCGGTGTTCCCGGCATCCTGAAATCCTCCGCGTCGGGCGATACGCTCACCATCACCACGCCCGACCTTGGCCCGGAGGCGGCCCCGTGCCGCTACGCTTACGCCTTCAAGATCGAAGGGGCCAAGATCATCCCGTGATCGACTGCTTCCTGCCATGCACAAAAAACTCTCCTTCCTATTGCTCGCGACGGTGCTCTGGATCGCCACGGCGACAACTGGTGCCGTCAAGACGCCGGCCCGCATTCCCGTCGTCTTCGACACCGACATCGGCACCGACATCGACGACACCTGGGCCCTCGCCCAGATTCTCCGCTCGCCCGAGCTGGACTTGAAGCTCGTGCTCACCGAAACCGGTGACGCCAAGTACCGCGCCGCCCTGGCCGCCAAGTTTCTGGAAGCAGCCGGGCGCACCGACGTTGCCGTCGGTCTGGGGGTGAATTTCGCCATGTCGGATGAGCACCGCAACCAGCTGCCCTGGCTCAAGGGCTACGACCTGACGCAATACCCGGGCCGGGTCCATGCGGACGGCATCCAGGCATTGATCGACCTCGCGATGCACTCGCCGGAGCCCGTCACGATCATCGCCGTCGGTTGCACCCCCACCCTGGCCGCCGCCCTCGAACGCGAGCCCCGCCTCGCGGCCCGCTGCCGCTTCGTCGGCATGCACGGCAGCTTCTATGTCGGCTACGGCGGCGGCGCACCGTCGGCCGAGGCCAACGTCAAAGGCTACCCCGCCGAACTGCGCCGCGTGCTCTCCGCCCCGTGGCAGGACATCCTGCTTACGCCGCTGGACACCTGCGACCAGGTGAGTCTGCGCGGGGCCGACTATCACGCGATCTGGAGCGCGACCGCCGACCCGATGCTGCGCGCGCTCATCGAGAACTACTGCCTCTTCGCCCCACGCGTCAGCTGGATGCACTGCGATTTCTTCGCGACGCGCTCGACCACGCTCTTCGACTGCGTGGCAGTCTGGCTGGCCCATGCCGAGGATCTGGTTGAGATCGAGACCCTGCGTTTCCGGATCACCGATGAAGGCTTCACCCGGCCCGAAGCGCAAGGTCCGCTGCAAGCCCGGGTGGCCCTGCGCTGGAAAGACCGGCCAGCCTTCGAGACCTTCCTCGCCCACCGGTTGCTGGGCCAGCCTTGAGCCCTTCACGTTGCGTCCATGAAAACTCTCCCTTGCGTCCGCTCACTCGTTATCGCGGGCGTGCTGGCATTCGGCTCCTCCCAGGCCCGGCCGGCTGCGCTTCCAGCCATCATGGTCCATCAGGACGGCCACTATCTGCAAACGGCGGACGGACGCCCCTTCTTCTGGCTCGGCGACACCGCCTGGGAACTCATCCACGCCACCACCCGCGACGAATGCAGCTACTACCTCCGCACGCGGGCCCGCCAGGGCTTCACCGTCATCCAGACCAACGTGCTCGGCGAGATGGACGGCCTAAACAAGCCGACCCCCGACGGACTGCGCCCTTTCGCCGACAACGACCCCACCCGTCCCAACGATGCCTACTTTGACCGGGTCGTGCAGATCGTTGACGAAGCGGCCGCGCAAGGACTTTACGTCGCGCTGCTGCCGGCCTGGGGCGACAAGCTCACCGCTCCCTGGGGAGACGGTCCCAAGATCTTCACTGTTGATCGTCTGCCGGTGGTGCGCGCTTACGCCCGCTACCTTGGGGGCAAACTGCAAGGCCGGACCAACGTGGTGTGGATGATGGGTGGAGACCGGCCCGCCGCGCTCGACCCGGCCAAACCTGACCAATGGCCGCAAAACCAAGCCAAAAACTCAGGCATCCCGCTGAACACCGACTGGCGTCCGATCTGGCGCGAGATGGCGGCCGGTATCGCCGAAGGCAGCGGCCGGGCACCTGTTTGCCTTTATCATCCGCAGGGCGGTGAACTCACCACCTCGGTGATGCTACCGGACGAATCCTGGCTCACAATCAACGGCCTGCAGAGCGGCCATGGTGGCGGCCATGACCTGCCTGTCTGGAATCTTATCGCCCGGGATTATGCCCTCACACCCACCAAACCCACGCTGGACCTTGAACCCAACTACGAGGACCACCCGGTGAATCCGTGGCCGCGCTGGGATCCCGCCCTGGGATATTTCCGCGACCACGACGTTCGCAAGCAATGCTACCGCTCGGTGCTCGCCGGTGCCTGCGGCGTCACCTACGGGCATCACGCCATCTGGGGCTTCGTGGGCGGACGCAATGACGTGATCAACCACGCTGATCGCGACTGGATCGACGCCTTGCACCGCCCGGGCGGACGCCAAATGACCTTCCTCCGCCAACTCATCGAATCGCGCCCTTTCTTCGCGCGTGTTCCCGACCAGGAAATTGTCGACCAGCCTGAAGCCGGCGGCGCCCTGCATATCGTGGCAAGTCGTGACCGCCAGGGCACCTATGCGCTGGTCTATTTCCCGACCAGCGATCAGCGCGCGACAATCGATCTCGGAAGGCTCCGCGCCGCCCAGCTTAAAGTCTGGTGGTACGATCCCCGGACAGGTTTCGCTCATCCCGCCGGCACGGTAGCGGGTGGTCACCGGCAAGAATTCCAAAGTCCCTCGTATGGTCCCGATTGGGTGCTCGTGCTCGACGCCGCCGCCGCGAATTATGCTGCACCGGGTTCTGTGCCCATCGCGCCTTAAGTACAGTGCTGCACGCGGCCGAGCTTTGACTGAATGGATTGGTTTGCGGCGGAGACGTCCACGGGCTAGATAGCCGTCTACCCATGAAACGCTGCCTGCCCCTGCTCTGCCTCGCTATTTCCGCCGCCCAAGCCTGGTCGCCCGAGCCGACGGCCATGACGAACGCCGCCGCCCACGAGGTGCTTTCCCTCAATGGTCGTTGGAACACCATCGTCGATCCCAACGACAACGGCTACTTCAACTACCGCCTTGAACCCTTCGACGCGACCGTGCCCGCGACCGGCGGTTACTTCCTCGACCGCAAACCGGCCACGCCCAGCGAACTGATCGAGTATGATTTCGACCAGAGCCCCGTGCTGAATGTCCCGGGCGACTGGAATTCCCAGGACGACAAACTCCTCTACTACGAGGGCACGGTCTGGTACCGGCGGAAATTTGACTTTACCCCGTCAGCGCCGGACAAACGCCAGTTCATCCATTTCGGCGGCGCCAACTATGAGGCGCACGTCTACCTGAACGGCAAGAAACTGGGCGTGCATGTCGGCGGCTTCACGCCTTTCCAGTTCGAGGTCACCGGCCTGCTCCGCCCCACCGGCAACTCCCTCGTCGTCCGCGTCAACAACCAGCGTCACCCCGAGGGCGTGCCGACCATCAACACCGATTGGTGGAACTACGGCGGCCTGACCCGCGACGTGGCCCTGCTCGAGACCCCCGCCCTCTTCATCCGCGACTACACCCTCGCCCTCCAGCGCGGCACGACCGACCGGATCACGGGACGCGTCCAGCTCGATCACTACGCTGGCGACACCACCGTGACGGTCGCCATCCCCGAGTTGAATTTCAGCACGTCGGCGGCTGTCGACCGGAGCGGCTACGCGGGCCTGGATTTCACCGTGCCCGGCCTGACCCTCTGGTCGCCTGACAATCCCAAGCTCTACACCGTTACCTTCAGCGCCGCCGGCGAAACCGTGCAAGAGAAGATCGGCTTCCGCACGATCGAGACCCGCGGCCACGACCTCCTGCTGAATGGGAAATCCGTCTTCCTCCGCGGTATCAGCCTGCACGAGGAGAATCCGCTGCGCGGTGGTCGCGCGACCACGCCCGAGGACGACCGCCTGCTGCTCGGCTGGGCCAAGGAGCTCGGCTGCAACTATGTCCGGCTCGCCCATTATCCCCACAACGAGCACATGGCGCGGGTCGCCGACGAGCTCGGCCTGCTGCTCTGGGCCGAGGTGCCGGTGTATTGGACGATCCACTGGGACAATCCCGCCACGCTCGCCAACGCCAAGAACCAGCTCACGCAGCTGATCTCCCGCGACCGGAACCGCGCGAGCATCGTGATCTGGTCGGTGGCCAACGAGACACCGGTCTCCCCCGCGCGCACCGCCTTCCTGCAGCAGCTCGCCAGCCTGGCCCGCGGCCTCGATCCCACGCGTCTGATCTCCGCCGCGATGGAGGTGCATGCCGACCCGACCGACGCCAACACCAAGATCGTGTCCGACCCGCTCGCCGAGTTCACCGACATCGTCAGCTTCAACCAATACATCGGCTGGTATGTGGGCCTCCCCGGCGACTGCGCGAAGGTCAAATGGGTGATCAATTACGACAAGCCGGTTCTCATCAGCGAATTTGGCGCCGGCGCCCAGCCCGGGCGCCACGGCGACCGCACCGCGCGCTTCACCGAGGAGTTCCAGGCAGACCTCTACCGTCAGACTTTGCCCATGCTGGAGAAAATTCCGCAGCTGCGCGGCATGACTCCGTGGATCCTCTGCGACTTCCGCTCCCCCCGCCGCGCGCTGCCGCAGATCCAGGACGGCTGGAACCGCAAGGGCCTGATCGGCGACAACGGCACGCGCAAACAGGCGTTCTACGTGCTGCAAGCGTATTATCGCCAGAAAGCGGCTGCCCCGGCTCCCTGAGGGCGACGGCCCGGGACCAACCAATCATCTCCCCCCTTGACGCCGGTTTTGCGCGCCGGTTTCATCTGGCTTCATGCCCAACAAGCCAGCACCGGCCATCAAGTATAAGCGCATTGTCCTGAAGCTCAGCGGCGAAGTCCTTCGCGGCAAGGGCACCGAGGCCATCGACGCCGCCATCCTCGAGCGGATGTGCGAGCAGGTGAAGGAAATCCATGACCTCGGCGTGCAGGTCTGCGTCGTCATCGGAGGCGGCAACATTTTCCGCGGCCTCCAGGGCGCCAAACGCGGCGTCGACCGTACCACGGGCGACTACATGGGCATGCTCGCCACCGTCATCAACGGCCTCGCGATCATGGACTGCCTGGAGAAAATGGGCGTCAAGACCCGCGTCCAGTCCGCCATCCCGATGAACCAGATCGCCGAGCCGTTCATCATGCGCCGGGCCATGCGCCATCTCGAAAAGAACCGCGTGGTCATCTTCGTCGCCGGCACGGGCAACCCCTATTTCTCGACCGACACCACCGCCGCCCTCCGCGCCTCCGAATTGCATGCCGACATCATCATGAAGGCCACCAAGGTCGACGGCATCTACGACAAGGACCCGAAGAAGTTCCCCGACGCGGTCAAATACGACGAGCTCACGTTCATCGAGGCCCTCAAGCAGCGTCTCAATGTCATGGACTCCACGGCGTTCTCCCTCTGCCTCGACAACAACGTCCCCATTCTCGTCTTCAACCTCGACGACGCCCACGCCATCAAGAAGGCCGTCTCCGGCGCCAAGATCGGCACCCTCGTCCACAGCTGAGTGAGCACTGCTCACCGTTATGGGTTGAGCGTTGTTGGTTAGGAGCACCCACTCTTACCGTTGCAACGCCTCCCCCATGGCACTTAACCTCTAACCCTTAACTCCCTTCCTACCTCCCATGCCCACCACCACCCTCACTGAAGCTCAGGCCCGCATGAAAAAGGCCGTGGAGCACACGCTGCACGAATTCTCCACCATCCACACCGGCAAGGCCTCACCCGCCATGGTGGAATCCGTCATGGTCGAAGCCTACGGCTCCATGATGCCCCTCAAGGGCTGCGCCGCCATCACCACGCCCGACCCCCGCATGATCCAGATCCAGCCCTGGGACAAGGGCGTGATCCGCGCCATTGAGAAGGCCCTGCAAATGGCCAACATCGGGGTAAATCCGGTCGTCGACGGCAATTTGATCCGCCTGCCCTTCCCCGACCTCTCCCGCGAGCGCCGCCAGGAGTTCGTCAAGACCGCCCAGCGCCTCGCCGAGGAAGGCCGCGTCGCCGTGCGCCATTGCCGTCGCGACGCCATGGAAGCCGCCAAGAAACTCAAGAAGGACGGCAAGATTTCCGAGGACGACGAGAAACGCCTCGAAAAGGACGTGCAGGCCGCCACCGACAAGGCGATCAAGGACATCGACACCCATCTCGCCACCAAGGAGAAGGACCTGATGACGGTGTAACCGCCGCACCGCAAGCGGTTGGAGAGTACATCCGAGATTCTCGGGCGGGAGCAATCCCGCCCCTTTTTTTGCTCCAAATTATCCTGGAAAACATCGTGCAGAACACCAGCGACACGAATCTTCCGGAATCTGAAGCCGGACTCATGCAGCTGAGCTGTCCTTTGGCTCTCATTCTCGCTCCACCAATTGGTGGGTGTAGGGGCGTCGCTTGACGACGCCCGTAAGGTCGCCGGCGATCAACCAATTCCCGGGCGCCGTCAAGCAGCGCCCCTACGGTTGACTGCATGAGTCCGTCTGAAGTGCCCGTACCCTAAACCTTCTTCACCTCATGGTCGCATGCTTCAGGCTGGGCCTGCAGGAGGATCGTTCTGATTGGGGATGATTTGTGCAATTATTCAGGCTCGCGTACCAGCCTGACACACCCCGTCGCTTCGCGACACCCCTCTTTCTAGAGGGGACCCAATCCACTGGTCCGGAAATCCCCTCTAGGAAGAGGGGTGCCCGGCAGGGCGGGGTGTGTTGGGAATGGTGTGAAAGTTATTCCTTCTCCCGTCAGGCCATTACGCATTCCTCGCTAATGACTTCTGCCCTGCGTTATCTCGGATTATTCGAGAGACCCCACGCGGCGCGCTATTTTCCCTGAATCGCCCCCAGCACCAGCCGCCCGATCGCCTCGGCCCGGGCCTGACCCGGGATGTGTTTCGCAAAGGGCACCACGAATTTCGCCTGCGCCTTCAGCTTGGCAAACAAGTCGCCGCCGGCCTCGGCCAGCTTCGCAGGGGTCACCTGCCCCTGTTGCTTCAGCTTCTCGAGCTCATACCGCAACTTGCGCGCGGCAAAGGGCTCGCCGGGCTGAGCCGGCACTTCCGGGTCGACCCCTTCGGCCCCGACCAGACTCAGCCGGAAAAAACGTTTTTCGCCGGAGGACATTGATTTCTCGGTTCGCACCTCGCGCACCTCCGCCCGCGCCATCCGCATGACCTTGGTGCCCCAGGGCCGGGGTTTGGTCACCACGACCTCTCTCGCCTCGATCCGCAGCTCGAACCGGCCGCACCACACATCCAGTGCAAACAGCCCGATGATCAGACCGAAGAAGATCGTGATCGCCCACACCATGCCCGGCACGTCGCGCCCGACGTACGCGGCCAGGAGCCCAAGCACACCCAGCAGCAGGACGGCGGTGACGACTCTCGTCCCCACCAGATGACTGGCCCCGAAGTGAAACGTGTCCCCCTCACGCCGCACCCCGCTCGCCCGCAGCGCGGCTTCGTCCAGAACCGGGGCCGCATATTCATCCAACAACGGCGTATCCGGCGACGGCGCGGCCGCCGTCTCTCCCGTGACGAACACCGGCACCTCAAACTGCGTGGCGAAATCCACGCCGGGAGTGGCGGCCGTCGCGGACAACCGCCAGACGACCTTGTTGTTGGCATCACTGTCATCGGTCGCCGCCGAACCGGGCGGAATGTAGAACAACACCGGGATGCGCGTACCGTCCCGGCCGGTCAGCCACTTGTCCCGGGGGATCACCTCCTCGTGCTCCCAGAGGACGTTGTCGGTGGTGCTCCGATGCTTGCCGCTGCCGCGGACCTCGCGCCGCACGCACTTGAGCACGACGCGGCCGTCCCCTTCGGGTTGGACCCGTGCCGGCACCTCGATGACTCCGCCCAGATAGCCTCCGATCACCCCGGGCAACGACGAGGGCACGAACCGGGTGCGCCCGTATTTGCGCCAGCGAACCGTGTGGTAGATCGCTGCCGCCAGCAGCCCCAGGCCCACCAGCGGAAAGAGCACGATCAGATACGCCCCTTTCTGAGCCTGGGGTTCACGCAGCACAAACCACAGTCCGGGAAAACTGATCGCATTCCAAAAGATTGAAAACACCCATAAGCCCACCGCACCGGTGCCCGCGTCCGAGTCGATCGCGGGCCCCTGCCACGCCTTGCGCCATTTCCACGGCTGGGCCGGGAACTGGACCCGCCGCGCCTCTTCCGCCCGGGCGTCGCGGACGATTCGCCGGGCCACTTTGATGTAGGCGGCGGCGCCCGCCACCAGTCCGATGCCCAACAGGACCGGCACGACGGACCCCGTTTGCCAGCGGGAACCCGCTTGCTCGTAATTCTGGACCGCCAGCTTCAACAGCCCCAGGCCCGCGGCCAGGAGTATCACCACCACCACATACCCGCATCCCATGCTCGGCTTGACTTGGTTGGCCATGCGCGAAACCCAATCGCATCGCTGAGACCCAGTCGAAACCTTTCCCGCGCCAATCCCACCCCTCCTTGGCCGTAGCCCCACGGGTCAGCAGCCACCTCGAAAACCACTCACCCCCGGAAAACCCCTCTGGTATTGGGAGGGCCCGTCTCCGAGCGGGCCGCGGTCCTTCAGACGGCGGCATCTCCGCGACCCAATTAACCCGGACTCATGCAGTTGGACCGGACATTGCCTCGAGTTCTTAGGTGGACGGGCACGTCCCCGGCCACAACGAAGGTTGGGTGACCGGCACCGGGAGCTCAGCAAAGCGAGTCGGCGCGTGCCTGTTTCCGGACCTTCACGTTGTCACGACAGTCATCGCCGGCAGAGGGACCTGCCGGCCCACCTGACTAATACCAACCGCGATAAGTCTGAGCTGGTCTCCTGCGGTTGAAACCGGAACTCCCTGCTAGGCTGAATACTTGGTAATAAACTGCATTGCAGATGCGATTTTCCAGAAGCTGACCTCGGCGGTTATTAACTTACGCACGATTCTGATTCTTTGAACTGCATCGTTCCGGATTAACAAAGCGATCACACGAGCCTCACTAGCCCCCCGTCAGGCGCGCCGTGAAGTTTCCCCGTTCGCGTGTTTCGGGTCTTTCGGGGTGAAATCCGGCTGATTCGGTCCGGTTTCAGCCGGCCCCATTTCGGCCAACCCACTATTGCCAGACGCCAATATTCCCGCTCTCTCATATTTGCATGAAGGCTCCACGCCAGATTTCCGATGAAGGCATGATCTTGCTCGCCCAACGCTTTGCCGTGCTGGGCGACCCCGTCAGGCTCAAGCTCCTGCATGCCCTTTTCAGTGGGGAAAAAAGCGTGGGTCAGCTCGTTTCGCTCGCCGGTTCCACCCAGCCCAACGTCTCCCGCCATCTGCACAAACTGATGCAAAGCGGCACGGTCAGCCGCCGCAAGGAAGGCACCACCGTCTATTACGACATCGCCGATCCGACGTTGCTCAAACTGTGTGAACTCGTCTGCGGCAGCCTGGAGAAGCAGCTGAACGCCCAGGCCGGCACGTTCCGCCGCACGGCCTGATTATTATTCCCAGACCGGCAGTACGCACCGGTCGCTCCGCCGGTTCACGGCCGCGGAAAAATCCGCCAACGCCCGCTGCATCACCGCAGAATCGCCGGGATGACACGTCAGGCAGGCACCCACGCTCAAAATGCGGCGTTGCTCCACCACGGTGAACGGCCGGAGATCCGTCCGCGTGGCGACTTCCCCCGTCCGATCCTGCAGGAATCCGATCCACGCATCCGCCGGCAGTCCGTCTGCCGGCCATGCCGCCATTTCCGGCACGAACTGCCAGCGGCCGGTCGCACCGGTGACTTCATAACTGAGCTGGCCCCGACCATAGCCGAGCGCCGAGGAACTGGCATGGCACGACTGACAGTCCCGCGCCCGCCCGGCCGTGGTGTGCGGTGAGACCGGCGCGAACAGACGATGAGACGTGTCCGGGGCGTCGCCCTTCCCTCCCTGGTTCAGGGTCAGAATCATCCCGGGAGCTACCGTCACCACGCGATTCCGGACGGCACTTGCGCCTCCGTCAGATTCCACCCTTACCCCCAACGCGGGCGGATCCGCGAAAAACTGTCCGGCCGTTTCCAACCAGGAGCAGGCCGTCTCCTTGCCGGCAAGGTGGTCCCAGCCGGGCGTCCGCGGCTCAGCTTGGGTGTGACACGACACGCACTGCGAAGCCCACGCGCTATGGCAGGTATTGCAGTCGAGACTGGCGTGTCCGGTGCCTGCGCGCGCGCAAGCCGCCGTGCGCGGCTTGGGTTGAAGGAGCGGACCCGCTTTCCGTGTCACCAGCTGCCTCGTTCCCTTCGCATCCACGAAAACATTGGGCAACACCGCCCGGCCGGAGGTGGTGACGACGAACCGCCGACCCGGGGCGATCAGTCCGCGCAAGGTCACGATCTTCTGCGTCTCCGCGTCGAGCTCCGCCAAGGACCGGGTAACCGGCGCCCCGTCCGCATGACAATCGATGCACGCCACGGTCGTGGCATTCTCCTCATGCGCATGCGCCCTCCCGTCACCCATCACCTCGGTGGCAACATGGCAGTCCGTACAGGCCATGCCCTTGGTGAAATGGACGTCGGCCGGCATTTTCTCAAAGACGCGGCCATCAGCCAGCACCCGATAATCTTCCCGAGCCTCCGGAGTTTTCGGCACGTTCGCTTCTTCCAGCAGCGTCTCATGCCACCCTTCGTAGTTGGTCGAGATCCGGCCCGAGCGACTGTGGCAGCCAAAGCAGGCCTGGTCCGGCACCTGCAACGAAATCATCGGATGCGCCTGGCGCGCCAACGGCGCCAGACCTGGCTTGTCCCGACGGACCAGCTCTTCTCGCGCTCTGGCACCGTAGTCCAGATGGCAGGCCGAGCAACCGCCACCCCGCGACAACTCATCCTGAGGTCCGGGCACGAGCTTGTCGTTCCCGAGATGACACGATGCGCACAAGGTACGCAGGTGGGTGTCGGCCGGCGAGTGGCCGATCTGGCTGATGACGTACGGCCGGTTGAGATCCGGGTTCTCACCGAACACATGTTTATCGACGGCCACCACGCCGCTCATGGTGTTCATGAGTGAATGCTTCACCCGCTCCCCGATATCGCCATGACAGCCCGCCGTCGCACAGGTCTGGCTCACTAGCGAGAGATTGCCCGGTGTTCGCGTCATGCCGGCATGCGCGCCCTGAGCATCGCGGGCAAGCCGGTTGCCCAGATGGCAGGCGGCGCAGCCAATGGCCGCCGGTTCATGCGCGGGGGCAAAGCCGGTCATCTGGTCGTGACAGCTCAGGCAACTCTCCGGCTGTCCGCCAATCAGCGGCAGCGGCGGCGAGTCCGGGCGCAGCCGCAGCACTAGCACACCCGCCATGATCCCGCCCACCAAGGCGGACACGAGCAGTGCCCCCCTGTACAGCCGCGGCCGAATCCGCGCGGCGAGGGAGCGGGCGGCGGGCACAGACATGGCGGGTTTCCTCAGGAGTCCAGCGAGCGGGTGGGACGGAGGATCCCGTCGCTGAGAATGCGGGCACGCAACCCTCCCCGCCCACGCATCCAGACATTCGCACCCGGGCCCAGCGCGCGATCCATCCAGTAGCAAGGGCGACACTCTTCCGTGCCGAAGAATCGAACGCCCTGGAGGGCAAACTCGACACCGACGAGCACATTGAGATCAACCCCGGTGACCAGAACGTTGCGCCGGGCCGCTTCAGGCCGTGCATCCAGCAGGCCCAGCTCGCGTTGCAACGCGGCGAAAACATCCAGGGAGAAGAAGGTGATCTGCCCGTTGTAATCCGGCTTGTAGTCGAAGAAGCGGTCCCCGCGCACGCCTCGGCCGGCCACACATTCCAAGGCCGCCACGGGCAGCATCGGGTGCTTCCCGGCCGGGCCACCGTGATGGCCGAAGAAATTGTGTCCGGGCGACAGGAACAGACCCTGAATGGTCAGGGTCGTCGCGGTCGGGGACACGGTCTCGGCCATGGTGGACATCAGCACCCTTCCTTTTTTCTCTTCTTTACCGGACGGCTGGCGTCCGGCGCCACCGTCGTCGCCGGCAGCTTCAGTTGCGGAAGCGCGGGCGCCGCGGTTTCCAGGCTGACGCTGCCGGCCCCCCGGGGCGCACCGCCGAAGAATTTGGCCACCGCTGACCGTTTGGCGAATGCGATCTGGTCCGCGGGCGCGGACCCTTCGGCCGGAGCCAGCGGATATAGCACGCTGTCCTTCCACGCATCCAGACCGCCCGCCAGCATCCCCGCCGAGGGAAAGCCGAGCGAGCGCAGGAGAAACCACGCCTGGGCCGCCTGCATCTCGCTGTCACTGTAGAAGACGATGCGTTCATTCCGCCGCGCCAAGTCCGGGGTAAGACTAGCGAGCGGGACGTTCATCGCCCCCGGAATGTGATAGGCGGCGTAGGCCGTCGCGTCGCGCACATCGATGAGCAGGTAATCGTTACGCCCCTGCACGATCCAGTCGGCCAGCTCGGCGGCCTCGACTCCCGCCGCCGCACTGCCGGCGTCCAACGCCAGCTGCTTGGTGTCGATGCGGGCGAAGGCCGTGCGGTACGGGCTGCCCGCCAGCAACGCGATCACCCCGAGACCCGTCAGGCCGAAAGCGAAGCCCCGCACCGGCGTAAGCTTGCGCACCGGCTCAGTCAGATCGCCGGGTCCGGGCAGCTTGTGACCGATCAGCTTCTCCGCCCATTCCGCCGCGAGGAAGGCGACGAAGGCCATCAGCACGACGGCAAAGACGAGGAACCCGTAGGAAATATCAAACACGCCCGCCAGAGTCACCTGACCGAGCGACGTGAGCTTGGTGTAGGTTTCGATGTACGGATAGATTTCGGCAAACCCGACGAGCCCACCCATCATGCCCGCTAGAAAGACCATGCCATCAACCCGTCCGGTGGCGGCCGAAACGCACGAGGTGCCCGGACAATAGCCGCCGATGATAAAGCCCGCCCCGAGGATCAGTCCGCCGATGATCTGCGGTCCGAGGAAGGTGGGCGTCAGGTAGATCAACGACACATCCAGCACGCCGAAGCGGCCGAGAAAGTACACGCCGAGCATCGCCGTGATGATGGCGGTGAACATGACTTTGAACACGCGCAGTTCGCGGAAGTAGAACTGCGCCGCGAGCACGCGGGCGTTGCCGAAGCCGGCCCGCTCCAGGACAAAACCGAACGCGATGCCGGTCACGAAGGCGACCACGAGGGACATCTCATCGCCAAACATGCCGTATTTGTAGAAGGGCGCGATCATAGCCAGGCCCTCCGGAAGAACCAGGCGAGGCCGTAAGCCCCGCCAAAGACGCACAACATGAAGGCCCAGCTGCCCACGTTGAGCAGCGCGCCGCCGGACAGCGCCTGACCGCTCGTGCAGCCGAGCGCGAGCTTGGCACCGATGCCCATGAGGGCTCCGCCGATCGCGGCAAACACCAGGCGGCGCGGGTTGCTGATGCGCGGCCCCTTCTCGATCCGGACCTTGAGGCGGTTGGCCAGGGCCCCGGAAAGAAAGCCACCGGCAAACACCCCCAGCACCTCGAACACGAGCCAGTCCTTCAGCGGATTGGTCGTCCCGTCACCGAGATACCCGGCGTAGAACGCATTGCCTTCCGCGTGGGCCGGCGCGACCGCGTGCACCCCCGTCGACAGCGCCGTGGTGAAGGCACCCGAGGCACCCAGGCCACGGCCCATGAAGACGAAGGCAGCCAGCAGCACGAGACCGAGCAAAAAGCCGGCCAGGTAGGGATTCATGAAGGGCCTTTCGGCCGGAGACGTTTGCGGAGGTGAAGACATGGCGGGATGGAGTTGAAGGTTGGAGTTCAGGGCAGGACCGACGACCAGTGGCTGGCCTGGCCGGCGGCGACGATGACGAAGCGCAGCACGAGCCCGCCGCACAACACGAGGACCGACGGCGCGATCGTGTGCCGGATACGATGGAGGAGTTCGAGGTGCTGGAGGAGCAGCGGCAGGAGAATGCCCAGGCCGATCACGCAGACCCAGAACACGGCCGCGTAGGGCCCGTGCAGGAGCAGTCCGGCCGCTTCCTGGTGGACCGCGGTTGAGGTCAGGTGGCCGATCAGCAGCAGCCCCAGCAACGCAAGTTCGATGGTCAGGAAACTGTTGTCCGCCTGCGCCAGGGTCGGCGCGATGCGCTTGTCCAGTGGCCCGGCTTGCGACCAACGCGCCACCATCGAAAGCAGAAAGTCGGCAAACTCCGGCAGCTCTTCACCGCGGGTCGTCAGGACCAAAATCCCGTGTAGCAACGCCGCGGCCGTCGAAAGCCCTGAAAAGAGAAACAGGGGCCCGAGCACCGCACTGTTCCAAAGCGGCCGGGCGCCGAGCGCCCCCAGCAGGACCCCTGTGTAAATTCCCAACGCGAGACCCAGAACAATGTTGGCCAGTCCGGTGCCAACGATGATGCGTGGGCGTGCCAGCATGAAGTCGCTGATTCTCACCAGCACGGGAAAGCGCCGGGAGAGGGAGGGAATCGCCTCCGGCAGATGCGCGAGCGCATTCGCCAGCAACGCGGGATAGACCAGCAAGAGAATCCACGACCCCCAAGACATGGGCGAGGTCGGCTCAAAGGTGAGGTAGAGCCGCCAGACATGGACCTTGTGGCTGAGGTCGAGAAACAGCGCGAGCATGCCGAGGCTGAGCAACGCGAGGCCGGCGAGTGGACCCACGGTGCAGCAGACCAAGGCCTGCCGGGCATTCGGCCGCATGATCAGGAGCCGGACCCCGGCGATGATCATCAGGCCGGCCACCAAGCCGCCGAGGAAGAGATAGACAGGAATCTCCCAGCCCCAGACATGCATCGAGGGATCGATGCCGGGATTGTGACGGTAGAGAGTGTACTCAGTCATGGGATCAGGCGGTTCAGGACAAATAGTAGATGCGTGGCTTCGTGCCGGCCTCGGGGAGGAGCGTGTGGGCGGGACGCGACGCAAGCAGCCGGCTCACCTCACTCGCCGGATCGTCCGCGTCGCCGAAATGCATGCAGCGGGTCGGGCAGACCGAGACGCAGGCAGGGTCCTGACCCTTTTCGACGCGATGAATGCAGAAGGTGCACTTGTCCGCATAGCCGTCGGGATGAATGAAGCGGGCGTCATACGGACAGGCCGCGAGACAGGCCTTGCAACCGATGCACTCGTCGTGATTGACGAGCACCACCCCACCCCGTTCGTGAATGTGGCTGGCCCCGGTCGGGCAGCAGGACACGCACGGCGGGTTGGCGCAGTGGTTGCAGCGCTCGGTGCGGATTTCCAGGCTGGTGGTCGGAAACTTGCCGCGCACGGTCTCCGTGATCCAGTCGCGGTTGTAGCCCTCGGGCACGTTGTTCTCGGTCTTGCAGGCGACGACGCAGTCCATGCAGCCGACGCAGCGGCGAGTATCGATGACCATGATGTAGCGTGACATGGTTCAGGCCTCCGGTTCGATGGTGACAAAGTTGACGTTCATGCCCGTGCCGCCCATCAGCGGGTCGGTCTTGTAACGGGTGACGAGGTGCGCATCGCTCGCACCCTTGCCGTAGGCGTGGCGCAGGCCGCGCGCGGTGTGGCCGAAGCCGTGCACCATGTAGACGCAATCCGGACGGATGCGCTCGGTGGCCTTCACCCTGACGCGGTTGCTCACGACGCCGTCCTGGTTGCGGAGGCGGACATAGTCGTCGCTCTTGAGCCCGAGGCGGCTGGCGGCGGTTTGGTTGAGCCACACGGCGTTCTCGCTCATCAGGTCGGAAAGCAGCCGGTTCGAGTGGGTGCGGCTGAAAGAGTGCATCGGCGCGCGACCGAAGAGCAGCCGGAACGAGCCGGCCGGCCCCGCGACGGGTGGCGTGTAACGCGGCACCGGATCGAAGCCGGCTTTCTCCAGCTGGAGCGAGTAGAACTCGATCTTCTTCGACGGAGTGTCGAATTCCGCCGGAGCACCGTCCTCAAAATAAATCGGCTGGGCCCGACCCAAAATGATACCCTTCTCCTTCAGCTCGGCATAGCTGAGTCCGGCCGCCGTCACGCGGTGCTCCAGGTATTCCTCGATATCGTTCCAGGGGAAATATCCACCGAGGCCGAGCTTCTCCGCGAGTTTCTTGGCGATCCACCAGTTGGGTTTCTGGTCGTGCGGCGAGTCGATGACCGGCTGGCGCAGCGCGAGAAACGGCTGCTTGAAGTACTCGGGATTGAGATCGTCAAACCGTTCCAGGTAGGTCGACTCGGGCAGGACGACATCGGCCCAGCCCGCAGTCTCGCTGGGAATCACATCGACCACGACCAGCAGGTCGAGCTGCTTGATGGCGCGGATGGTCTCCTCCTGGTTGGGCAGCGCGTGCAGCAGGTTGGTCGCATAGACCATCCAACCCTTGATGGGGTACGGCTTGCCGGTAAGCGTGGCCTCACGAATGCCGGTGGAGATGGCCTCGTGCGCGAAGGGATATTTGTGTTCCGGGTTGTCCAGCTTGGGTCGTCCGGCTTTCGGGTACGGGGGATAGGGGTAAGCCGGAATGTCCATGCTCGACGGCTGATAGAAGCCGCCCTTGCGGCCCCAACTGCCGAGCAAGGCGTTGAGCAAGGCGATGGCGCGGCTGCGTTGCGCGTCATCCCCATTCCAGTTCACGTGCCGGCCGGGATGCACGAGCGTGGCGGGATGATGGCGGGCCATTTCCCGGGCCGTGGCGCGGATGGTTTCCGGATCAATCCCCGTCTCGATGTAGGCCCACTCGGGCGTGCAGGTGGCCAGCGATGCCGCGAATTGTTCGAAACCGAAACCATGCGCGGCCACGTAGTCCGCATCATAGAGTTTCTCGCTGACGATGACCTGCATCCACGCCAGCAGGAGGGCGAGGTCGGTGCCGGGCCTGATCGGCAGGTAATACTTGGCCTTGCTGGCGGCGACGGAGAAGCGCGGATCCACCACAATAATGCTCGCCCCGCGTCCGACGGCCGTGGCGAACTCCTGCACCTGCGTGTTGTGCATGTTCTCGCCGAGGTGCGAGCCGATCAGGACGAGACAATCGGTGTTCTCGATATCCGTGCGCTCCGGCGAGCCCACATCATCGCCAAAGGTCAGCCGGAAACCAACATCGCGCGGACCGCGACACTGGGCGAAGGATGGCGCCGCCATGTTCACCGCCCCGTAGGCCTTGAGCGTGTGCTTGAGGAAGGTGCCGCCGATCCCGTGCGAAAAGGCGGCCATCGACTCCGGACCGTGCTCGGCCGCGATCTTCTTCATGCGGGTCGCGATATACTCGAGTGCCTCATCCCAGGTGACCTCCTGCCACTTTTCCTCACCCCGGTCGTGGGTGCGGATCAGCGGCGCACGCAGGCGGTCAGGGTCGCTGTGCGCGCCGATGCCGCCGGTGCCCCGCGGACAGAGGCGTCCGCGGCAGAGCGGATCCGTGGGATTACCCTCGATTTTCCAGAGTTTGCCGTCGCGCACGCTGGCCACCGCCCCGCACTTCCAAAAGCAGATGTCACAGAAAGTCGGGATCCGGCGAACCCCTTTCGGTCCGCTCGCAGTGGCCCCGAAGGCCCGGGTGACCTGACTCGCGGCTCCGGCGGCGATGATCGAGGCGGCGGAGATTTTGAGGAAGCGGCGGCGGGAAAGCGCATTCATGGAAACAGGGCTCAGTCGATCGGAGATTGCAGGAAGCGGCTGACCGGCAGACCGGCGGCGGCCCACTCATCCACCCCGTCCTCATACCGCAGGGCGCGGATACCGCGCTCCGCCAGGATTTTTTGGGCGTCGTCGGCCAGCAGACAATACGGCCCGCGGCAGTACAGCACGACGACCTTGCCGGGCGGGATGTCCTGCAAGCGGCGCGAGAGTTCCTCAAGCGGAAACGACAAGGCACCGGGCAGATGGCCCGCGGCGTACTCGCGATCAGGTCGGACATCCAGCAGCACGGCGGCGTCGTCCGCAACCAACCGGCGCACCTGGACGCGATCCACCCTTCCGCGGGTCGTCCGTTCACCGGTCAGCGCCGCCGCCAGCAGTTGCAGCTCGGTCAGTCTCCCTTCGGCGAACTCACGGTAATCCAGCCAGAAGGCCTTCACGGTTTCGTCTGCCAGGCGGTAGACGACATGACGACCTGCCTTCTGCGCCGCCACCAGGTGCACACGGCTCAGGACCTGCAGATGGTGCGACACGATGCCCACTGGCAGCCCCATGCATTTTGCCAGTTGGGCCACCGTCCGCTCACATTGACAGAGCAGATGCAGCACCCGCAGCCGGGGTGCGCTGGCCAGAGCCTTGCCCAGATGCGCCAGGTGTTCGAACGGAGCGAGAGGCTGATGTGCTGACATTCTAATGAAGATTGGAATGTTGGGCAGACAGAGAGTCGTTCCGGGTTGGTGGCAAAAACGACTTCCGCTGCGCTGAGGCGTCCTACGCGGGTTACGTGAAGATGATCTGGCCACCTGCGGCCAGTTCGTAGAAATCACCGACGGTCAGGACCTTTTCCATCTGCGGAACGAAGTCGTCCTTGCTGAGGTGAAACATGTCGACCGTCGCCTTGCAGGCGTAGAGGTGGCCGCCGGCGTCGGAGATCATCTCGACGAACTCGCCGACCGGCGGGATGTCGAGCTTGTCCATTTCCTTCATCATCATCTTCGTCGCGAAGGCCGACATGCCCGGCAGCGCGCCCAGGATCGTCGGCAGAGCGAAGCCCTTGGCATCCGGTACGCGCATGGCCGGGTTGCCAACCGTGGCGATCTTGATCTTGTCCTGGTACTCCTTCAGCACGGCGTAGAGGCCGAAGAAGGTGAAGAACAGGTTGGCCTCGATGCCTTCCATCCGCGCACCGTTGGCCATGATCAGGCCGGGATACACTCCGTCGAGCGAGCCTTTGGAGACGATGATGGAGACTTTTTTGATTTTATCGGAAGAGGACATGGGGAAGCGTGGTTGAGGTTGACGGGGCGAGGCGGCTCAGATGCAGCCGTGCGGTTTCTTGATGCCGGCGATCTTGGCCGACTTCTTGGCCGGACCGCCCGGGAAAAGCTCGTAGAGCTCCTTGGTGGGCACACCGCTCTCCTTGGTGAGCCGGCGCATGCTGGGACCGTCGCCCTTCTCGGCAAATTCCTTGCGCATGAAATTGATCACGAGCATGTGCCGGTCGGTCAGGGCGGGAACGCCCTCCTCGGCGGCGAGGACCTTGGCGATCTCGGTGTCCCAATCCAGGTGGTTGGTCATGAATCCCTCGGCATCGAAGTCGACGGGCTTGTTGTTGATGGTGCGGATAGGCATGGTTATCGTGGGTTGAGGTTGCGTGGTTGTGGGTTGAAATCAGGCGGGTGGCCGGGGTGCCGGCGTGACCGGCGGGTGGGCGCTGAGGTTGCGCAGGAAGACGATCATGAAGCCGAGACCGCGACGCATCTCGGGCTTGTTGATTTCGCGGAAGGCCTTCCAGGGGGAGAATTCCTCGATGGAGTTGAAATCGACCTTCTTGTAGATCTCCACGGCGTTGTTGATCGCGTTCAGCATGTCCGGCTGCGTAAGGTTCTTCGCCGTGCGCAGGATGACCGTGAGGTTGTCGGCCAGCAGGCGGACGTCCTCGACGGTGAATTCGCTGACGACGTTGTCGAGGGCCCGCGTGAGCTCACGCCCCATGGCGAAGTAGCCCTTGCGGTCCATCTGGTCGAGCTGCTCCAGGCTGTCACTCATCAGCTGGCGGGCCAGCGGCGTGGCATCCTTGAGGAAGTCGCGCGCGCTCTCAAGCTGCACCAGCACATCGTTCAGGGTGTTGGTGTTGCGGACGAGTCGCTTGGCCAGATCGGTGAAATCCCCGGTGCGGACGAAGGGAGCCACGTCTTCCAGTTCCGAAACCGTCGAGGACATGACATCGCGGCCGATACGGGTGAGATCGTCCTTGAGCTCATCGATCTCCCGACGGAAGCGACGCACTTCCTCGACCTCCTCCAACACCCGGTCGAGCTTGCGATCGAGGGAGTCGAGGCGTTCGGCGAGGGCGTTATGATCGGTCGTGTTCATCGGATCAGCGGCGTTTGCCCGCCATGGTCATCTCGGCTTCGATGGGCAGCTCGGCTCCGCGCAGGAGCAGGTTCCAATAGACCCAGCGGAACATCATCTTGCCGTAGTGGTTCATCTTGGTCTCCTCGAGGAGGGAGAACGGGCCGACGCCCGGCAGCGGGAACTTGCCCGGCAGGGGCTCCGTCTCGTAGTTGAAGTCGATCAGCAGGCCCTTGTTGAATCCCGACTCGATGAAGCAGTTGGCGTGACCGTCGTAGCTGGCCTTGAGGGCGCGGCCGTCGATCGCATCGAGCAGGTTCTCGAAGAGGATGTCCGCCTGGAAGTGGGCGACCGATCCGGCCTTCGAGGCGGGCAGGTCCGTGGCGTCGCCGAGCACGAAGATGTTGTCCTTCACCTTGGAGCGGAGCGTGTGCTTGTCGGTCGGGATGAAGTTGAGCTCGTCGCCGAAACCCGAGCGCTCGATGGCGGCGTCACCCATGTTGGTCGGGATGGAGACCAGGAGATCGTACGAGACTTCCTTCTCGTCCCAGGAATACAGCTTCTTCCCCTCGGTATCGACCCGCCCGACGGAATAGTCAGGCGTCAGCTTGATCCCCTTGCGGTCGAGAAAATTGCCCAGCAGGGCCGAGGCCTTGGGCTTGGTGAAGGCCCCCGACAGCGGTGTGACGTATTCGATCTCGACCTTGTCGCGGATGCCCTGCTCGGTGAACCACCAGTCGGCGAGGAACGCAAACTCCAGCGGGGCGACCGGGCACTTGATCGGCATCTCGACGATGTTGATGACCAGCTTGCCGCCGGCCCAATGCTTGAGGTGACGCGAGAGCGCCGTCGCCCCCTCCAGGGTGTAGAAGTCGAACACGTCCTTGCGCCAGCCCGGGCCGGTCAGACCGTCGGTCTGGTCGGGTTGCGGGTGCGCGCCCGTGGCGATGATCAGGAAATCATACCCCAGGTTGCGACCGTTATCCAACCGCACCTGATTCTGATCGGGTTCGATGACCGTGATGCCGGAAAAGACCACCTCGATCCCGCGCGGCAGATAGTCGCGGCGGGGCTTGACGATGTCGCGCGGTGAATAGATCCCGAACGGCACGAAGAGGTAGCCCGGCTGGTAGTGATGTTGCCCGTCGCGATCGACGATGGTGATGGACCATTCATCGCGATCGAGCACGGCGGCCAGCTTGTTGGCCATGATCGTGCCAGCCGTGCCGGCTCCGAGGATGACGAGTTTTTTCATGACGGGCGTGGGGTTGAGGTGGACGGGATCAGAAGCGGTGACTGAACATGAGCTGCAGGTTGTTCTGGCTGTGAGTCACGCCGGCGCCCGACCCGTTGACGGTTTCGACCTCGAAGCCATGGGTGTAGGAAAGGTCAAAGGTCGACCGGTCGTTGAACTTCCAGCCGAAGCCCGCCGTCAGGTGGTTCTTCACGATGGCCGGGAAGAGGCAGTTCAGGTAGGTGTCAGGCACCGGGTTGTTGGCAAAGTTGCCGCCGAAGCGGAGGGTAAACTGTTCGCTCACGTCATAGGAGGCGCCGAGCATGACGACCGTCTGGTCCTTCCAGTCCTGAAAGAGCACGGCATCAAGGTTCTGGCCGGCGAACGGGCCGTTGGTGGCGGCACTGTTGGCCGTGAAGCTCAGGCTGAAATCCTTCATGACGGAGCCCCAGAAAATCTGCCGCACGTCGGCGACGAACATCCAGTGGGGCGCCGGATGCCAGGCCAGGCCGCCGCCGAGCATCGCCGGCCACTGGAAGTTGCGGATGCGAAAGTCGCCCGTGAGCGCCTGCGGCATCTGGCCCATGCCGGGGACGTTCAGCTGGAAGCTCATCGTGTTGCCCTTCGCCGTCATGTCGCCCAGCTGGGACTCGGTGTGGTAGGTCAGGCCGAAGCTGAGATCCTTCGAAGCGGTGTAAACGAGCCCGAGCTTGCCGCCATAGCCGTAGGAGCGCGCCCGGCCGGTGAACTTGCTGCCGTTGGAAAAATCAAAATAGGCGTAGTCGACGGAGGTCCCGGCGGGCATGGAGGCCATGATCTGGCCGAAGCTCTGCACGATCGTGCCCGAGGCCCGGCCGAAGCGCTGGTTGGTGGGCATCACGAGGTCGAAAAACTGGTTGCCGCTCATCGCCATCTTGAGGTCCATGCCCGCCCACATGAAGTCGGCGGTGGCCGCGATCTGCAGCTTGTCGTTCACCCTGTAGACGAGCGGGGCGATGATGCGCCCGACCGACACCTCGGTGCGGTTCTTGAGATTGAACCCAAGGCCGCGCCAGGAATTGGCATCATACTCGCAACCCATGCCTCCCTGGCCGAACATGCCGATGCCATAGACAAAGTCACCGCTGCGGCGGGTGTAGCCGACCGCCGGCATGTAGAACGCCTTGGCGGTGGAACTCGCGGTCTGGTTGGCGGGGACGCCGAAGATGTTCGGGCTCGTGGCCGGGCTCTTGACCTTGATGTCAGGCCCGAGAATGCCGAGGGCAATGTCGAGCCGGGCGTTCTCCGTCATCAGACCCAAAGTCGCCGGATTGTTGATCAGGGCCGCCGTGCCGTTGTCATAGGCGAAGGAGGCTCCGCCCATCGCGGTCGCCACAGGACCGTAGCCCTCCATGTTCATGCCGTTCGTGGCCCGCAGGGCCGGAGCGGCGGCAAGCAGGAGCAAGGCAGCCAGACTGGGGAGCAGGCGCAGGGTGACAGATGGATTCTTCATGATGAGGAGGGGTTGGGGGGTTGCCCCATCATCGCTCATGAATGGTACTTATTCTGCGCACTCCTTGACCCTGTATATGCTTATATTGTCATATTTGCATCCTGAACCGGTTTTTGGCCTGCATGCCCGGCTTCCCGGGGCCTTGATCCGGCCCTTTCGGTCTCGTGCACTTTCAGCAGTCATAGGGCGGCCGTCGCCGCGAGGCCCGGTCTTTTGCCTTTCCCCTCCCGTCTCCTTGCGCCTAGCTCCCAGCTTCCTTCATGGATTTCGAACTGCCCACTCCCAGCCCGTACGCGCCCCCCTCGATGCCGGCCATCGATTTCCGCGCCCTCCTCAATGACGAGCAGTTTGCCGCAGTCACGGCCGAACCCGGCCCCTTGCTCGTGCTGGCCGGCGCAGGCTCCGGCAAAACCCGCACCCTCACCTACCGCGTCGCTTACCTCCTGTCCCAGGGCGTGAAACCCGGCGAGATCCTCCTCCTCACCTTCACCAACAAGGCCGCCAAGGAGATGCTCCACCGCGTCCAAGACCTTACCGGCTACGAACCCGGCCGCTTCTGGGGCGGCACCTTCCACTCCCTGGGCAACCGCGCGTTGCGCATGTACGGTGATGCCATCGGCTTGCCCAAGAACTTCACCATCCTCGACGCCGACGAGTCCGAAACCCTCCTCAAGCAAGCGGTCGAGTCCGAGGACAAGCTCTTCTTCAAGGAAAAGACCAATCCCCGTCCGGGTCCGCTCTTCAGCGTCCTCTCCCTCGCCCGCAACACCCAGCTTTCGATCCCCGACACGGTCGAGCGCAACTTCCCCCAATACGCCGAGGTCGCCTACCGCTTCCCCGCCTTCGCCGCCGCCTACGCTAGGAAAAAGCGCGAGGACAAGGTCGTTGACTACGACGATCTGCTCGAACTCTGGCTCCAGCTGCTGACCGAGAAGCCCGATATCGCCGAGTATTTCAACCACCGCTTCCGCCACGTCCTCGTCGACGAATACCAGGACACCAACACCATCCAAGCCCAACTCGTGGACAAGCTGGCCGGACACCACCGCGTGATGGCCGTCGGCGACGACGCCCAGTGCATCTACTCGTGGCGCGGCGCCGACTTCGAGAACATCATGTCGTTCCCGGAGCGCCACGCCGGCACGGTCATCCACCGCATCGAGACCAACTACCGTTCCACTCCCGAGATCCTCGCCTTTGCCAACGGCGTGCTCAACTGCCAGCCCAAGGGCCGCCACTTCGACAAGGAACTCCGCGCCGCCCGCAAGCACGGCCAGAAACCCGCCGTCATCCAGGCCATGGACGACAAGGAACAGGCCGCCTTCATCATGAAGCGCATCCAGTCCCTCGTCAGCGACGAGGGGGTCTCGCCCAACGAGATCGCCATCCTCTACCGCTCCCACTTCCTCGCCCTCGAGATGCAGCTCGCCCTCACCCGCGCCGGCGTGCCCTACACCATCACCAGTGGTGTGAAATTCTTCGAGCGCCAGCACGTGCGCGACCTGATCGCCATCCTCAACTTCGTTTACAACCCGGCCAATACCTCCGCCTGGAACCGCATCGCCGTGCTGCTGCCCAAGGTCGGCGAGAAAGGCGCCCAGAAGATCTACGCCGCCGCCCTCGATCACGCGCGGCTCATGCAGCAGAACTTCATCGACGCCCTCAGCACCGACGACGTCACCAGCAAGGTCGCCAAGGACGCCAAGGACGAATGGCCCAGCTTCTGCGCCTCGCTCCGCCAGGTTTACGATGCGATGAACGACGAGAAACCCGCCGACGCCGTCGCCGTCGCCATCGAGGGCTGGTACGGCGACTACATGAAGGGCGAATACGCCGACTACATCGACCGCATCGAGGAACTGAAGGGCCTCGTTGGCTTCGCCGGCCAGTTCACCCAGATGTCGGAGCTCCTCGCCCAGATCTTGCTCCTCAACGGCGAGACCAGCGACCGCGAGATCCAGCCCGACACCGAGTGCATCAAGCTCACGACCATCCACCAGGCCAAGGGCCTCGAATACGACGTCGTCTTCCTCATCGGCGCCGCCGAAGGCCAGTTCCCCGGCTACCGCACCATCGAGAGCGGCGACTTCGAGGAAGAACGCCGCCTCTTCTACGTCGCCGTCACCCGCGCCAAGAACGAGCTCTACATCAGCTACCCGAGAGTAGCCTCCCGCCCCGGCCCCGGCGGGATGATGCTGCAACCGTCACGCTTCCTTCAGGAACTGCCCAACGACCTCTACGACGAACTGCGCATCAAGCGGACCTTCGGTTGGTAATACCGTTTAACCCAGAGGACACGGAGCGCACAGAGCTGCAGGAGAGGCTTCCTACCCCGATTCTAAGGCTCATTGTGTGGAGAGCCAAACTCCCGCGAGGCCGCTTCCAAATTCAACGCCGGTAGAGCCCGACCTCCGGGCGGGCTTGCTCTTTTGGAGCGACGGCGCCCCCGCTGTCATGCCATGAACTCCGCAGCCTTCGCGCCACCACCCGCAAACAAGGCAAACCCCTCTCCTATGTCTCCGAGAAACGCCTCGGCGTCGCGTGACCACATCAATCCCAGCCCGCTACACCCACCCACGCTCATCTCGCAAACCGAGGGCTAAAACTCAAATCAACTCAACGGCCTGAAGGCGCGTTCAATCGGGACCACAGGCCTGGCAGTCCACCAAGACAAGCAACACGAGGACCACGCTCAGGGCTGGAAACAAAATGCATGGGATCATAGGGGTACGCGAATACAGACGGTCTCAACCCGAATTCGTTCAAATATTCCCGAACTTTGGCTGGAAGCTTCACGGATAACGGTACGGGCGGCTCCTCGCCTCAAAATGCCCCCCGGCTAACACCGCTGCCGGCACCGTCGCCACGATGAACCTTGATCGCTCCAGGGCTCGGTGGCACGTCATCAGTCCCCCTAGCTCTTGGAGCAGAGCCCGTTCGCACTCACTGCGATGCACCAACTCGCCGGATTGGGAATCAACGCTTCCACCCCGATGCCCTCCGCAAGCGGCGGGCATCCATCACCTGGCACCTCGCAGTCAGCGATTCTGGGGATCGACGTTGATTTTCCACGAAACTCCGAAGCGGTCCAAAACCACACCATACCAGGACGTGAAGGCGGATTCCGCAAGGGGCACTACCACCCGCCCGTCGTTGCTGAGCGTGGAGAAGATCTGTTTGGCCTTTTCGACCGAGCTCAATTGCAGGGCCAGCGAGAATCCCGAGAATGGCGTCGGGCCCTGCGTCTTTGAGTATCCGACGTCGCTCGCCATGAACTCAGTACCTTCTATCCGAAACGTGGCGTGGAAGATCAGGTCTTCCATCCCTGCCTGAGCGAATCTCTGGTCCGGACTCTCCCGGAACCGCATCAGAAACACCGTTTCGGCACCAAGTGCTGCCGTGTAGAATTTCAGGGCCTCGTCGGTTCGTCCTGAGAAGTTGAGAGTCGTGACAATCGGCATCTGGGAAATACTAGTCCAACGCGGAAGTTCAGTTGCAGCGGCAACTCGCAACGTGAGGGTCGGCCATGGGCATGCATCCTTCCATGACTATTGCCACGCGCAAGACAAGCGCGGGCCGTTGTGAGCTGGGACAACCGTGTGAGAAAGCCGCGAGCGATCAGACACGGCGTCTTCCGCCGGGTCCCCCTTCACCCTGACTTGCTGCATCCCTTGGATGGAGGTTACCACCCGCGCCAGGACCTTCCCAGCAAGCTGCCGGCAAAAACCTCCGTGAGCGCAGCGACGAAGACGCTCCACGCCTGCCTGGTCTTCACTCCCGTCAAAAGCCCGACGCTTGCCTCCATACTGCCACACGGTATGAGATTTTCCGGGCCGCCTCCAATGAATACTCCCGCCACCACTCTCTGCACCCCAGTATTTCGCGGTCCGCACCGTTGCCTCCGGCGACTGCTCCCGTGCTTGCTCTTGCTCTTCGGCCTCCTCTCCACTGCGGTCGAATCCCGGGCCACCGTCTACCAGACCATCGGCGTGAATGTCATGTCACCCGGAACCTTCCGCATCGGCCGCAAGGTATACCCGATAGACGAGATGACCACCGTCGTGGCCGGCGAAATCCGGGGACCCGACCGCGTGCAGGTGAAGATCTTCCTGCCTCTGGGCATCAAGAAGGAAGTCGTCGAGGACATCAAAGACCGGTGTCGGCAGGCCGGCGCCAAAGCTTTCTTCATCGTCTACAAATCCTGAGGAGCTGCGGCCGGAGTCCTCCTGTAAAGCGTAGCCTGCAGACACAGGCGGGTGGGGCCATGCTCCCGGCAAAGGTTACCAGAAACACACCGCCCCAGCCGGACCGCCGTCGCAATTTGCCGTCTCAGAAATGAACCGGCCGCGAGATATGCTCGGCGGCGGCCCATCCTTCCGCCGACCGGATTTGCAATCGCCCGCCGAGGACATCCCTTGCCTGATGCCCTTTCTTCTCCTTCGTCTCCTCTCGACCTGCCTGGTGGCGTTGCTGCTCGCCGGGTGCGTGACCAGCAAGCAATCCTTGCCCGTTCCCGTCGCCACGGTCGACCTCGATCGCTACATGGGCCGGTGGTACGTCATCAGCCACACCCCCTACTTCCTCGAGAAGGGCAAGGTCGCCAGCTACGACACCTACGCACGACGGCCGGACGGCACGCTGACCAACGATTTTACTTTCCGTGAGGAAACGGTCGACGGTCCGGAAAAAACCTGGAAAGGCACCGCCCGGGTCATCGACCCGGTCAGCAACGCCGTCTGGAAAGTCAGCTTCCTCTGGCCGATCTCTGTCACCCTCAAGATTCTGGCGCTCGATCCCGACTATCGCTGGGCCGTGGTCAGCAACAACGACGGCAGCCTCCTGTGGGTGCTGGCCCGGGAACGCCAGATGCCGCCTGCGACCTATGACCGCATTCTTGCCGTTCTGAAAGCGCGCGACCTGCCGGCTGACACCCTAGTGCTTGTTCCCCAGCCACTGAACTGAGCTTGCAGCGATAAGCGACGACCGACGCGTGGCGGCACGACCGGCACCGCGCGCAGGTACCCGAGCAAGACGACGCCGACCGCGCAAGCATCGGCGAACCCTGAAAACGACACGGCAACCCGATCGGAACCGCCGGATACGGACCCGTACGCTCGGTGGTGTGGGGGCCGGGAGGCAAATCACTCCCCGCTACCTGATTGGGCTCCCCTTCATAGACGCTGGCCCGTGGATAGAATCAGCTTCATACCGGTGGGCAATAGCCAGAAGGGAAGCATCCTTTGATCGGTAATCGACAGCTCATACAAGGAGCGAACGTCAAATGATCCCTCGTCATCCATGTCCTTCTTTTCTTTCAGCACACCGACATACCATCCAGAGTCGTTTTCGCCGTTCGGCGTCTGTCGCTCGATGAACGCGTCCGACCGAAGCGGCGAATAACTGCGTGAGACTAGGGCGGTCTGCAAAAGCGTGCATCCTTCTGCGTCGACCTGGAAACGCTCCAAAGCCTCGGTCTGGAGAACGCGAATTCTTTCTGCCTCGGAGAAATCCACGGTGAACGACGCCATCTTCCGGAAATCGAGCGACTCCAGCTCCGGTGGAACAGAGGCGCTGGCGACGCGGAAAATGAACCATCCGATCTGCACCGTCTCGCCAATCTGGTGGGGAACGGTCTCCAGATAGCGCTGGGCGAGCTGCTTCAACTGCCATTCGGCTGGGAGATTCACGGCGGCAGTCATCTTTCCTCGCCCATCAGTATGTTCGGACCAACTGAGTTGATCCATAACAGTTTTTGTAAATTCACGAAATGGCAGGAGAGAAATCGCTGCAGGGTAACACTTGTTTGAGTTGGGTTGGACTTTTGGAAGTCCATTTTTTGAACCCGAAAAGGCTCAACTCGTTTGCACGCGAGCCATCGCTGGGCGGGTTCCCCTTGAAACCCACGGACGGCCGCCGCTGGCCACGGTCATCACCTGATCGTCGCGTCCACCTGCGCCGCACCCGGCAGGCCACGGCGCACCGCCTCGGCGAGGATAGCTTCGGTGGTGGTGGCCCCGACCCTGGTGACCCCCAGCGCACGGACGCGCAGCAGATCATCAAGGGTCCGCACGCCGCCGGCGGCCTTGATCTGCACGGTCGGTCCGCTGTGCCGCCGCATGATCTGCAGATGGTGGTCGGTCGCGCCGCGGTAGTTGTAGTCACCGCCAGGCTGCTTGACGAAACCGTAGCCGGTCGACGTCTTCACAAACGCCACGCCCAGCGCCGTACAAAGCTGGCATAGCCGGATGATCGTCGCGTCCGGCAGATAGTCGTTTTCGAAAATGACCTTGAGGATCGCACCCCGGGTCGTGCAGGCGGTGTTCACCGTCTGTACCTCGCCGGTCACATAGTCCCAGTCGCCGCCGAGAACCTTGCCGGCATTGACCACCATGTCGATCTCGGTGGCGCCTTCCGCGATGGCCCGGCTCGCTTCGGCAGCAATGAGTTCCGGATGGCTGTTGCCATGGGGAAAGCCAACCACCGCACACACGGCGACCCCGGATCCGGCGAGTGCCGCCGCGGAGAGAGGCACGGCGTAGGGCTTCACGCAGGCGGCCGCACACCTGCAGCGTCGCGCAATCGCCAGGCCGGCGCGGAGCTGTTCGTCGGTCATCGTGGGATGAAGCAACGAATGATCGATCATCCGGGCCAGTTCGGTGACAGTAGGGATGGTTGAGGCAGGTTCCATGGGACGCAGGATTGTGGAGACCTGATCAGCGAGCGATACTTGGGCCGAACGGTCAAGACCGCGCGAGGCCATCTGGCCGTGGCAACCCGCGAGACCGCGATCGCGTGGACGCACGCTCCCTCCCCCAAACCATGGCCAAGCCGGCAGGAAATGCCGTTCCACCCGAAACAATTCAAACCGGTTGGACCACGGATTCCACCGATTGGCACCGATCAAGCCATTGAGGCAGAAAGACGGAAAAGGAGACGCGGCACCCAGCAGTGATTCCGTTAAAGATGCTTTGGTTGAGGAACTCCCTTCTGCACATCTGTGACAATCCATGGTGTCCGTGGTCGAACTGCATGGATCCCGTTCCACAATCCATTCGCCGGCGCGTCGGCTGGCAGCCAACCGTCTTCGGCCATTCTCCCGCTGACATAGCATTTGCCCGTGCGCGATTCGTGCGCATGTTTGGGAGGAGGACAACGCCATGCTCGCGGCAACCCCTTCCTTCCGTTCAGCACCTGGCCTGCCCCGGCCAATCCTTCGCTCATTGCTTGCCGCCCTGCTGCTGGCGGTGAGCAGCGCCTTCACGTTGGGCGCCGAGGCGCCGGACGTCCCGCCTGCGGCCAACCCGGACTACCGTCTGCCCGACAACCCCAATGACTTGCTCCGGCTGGACAGCGAAATGCTGGCGTTCTTCTCGGCCCGCATCAGGCGCGACGCCCCGCTCACCACCCAGCTAGACGAGATCGCCAATGCCATTCTGGGCGAAACGGGCCTCCAATTCCGCTACGAAAGCAAGGGCGTCTACGATCCTCGCGAGGCGTTCCGGCTCCGCCGCGGCAACTGCCTCACCTATTCGATGCTCACGGTGGCCGTGGCCCGGGCGTTCGGCCTTGAAGCCCGGTTCAACGAAGTCCTGACCCCGCCACGGTGGAATCGTACCGGCGAGATTGTCCTGCTGTGCCGCCACATCAATGTCCGCGTCGAGGACTGGCCCAGGGCCTATGAACTCGATCTCAAGCTCAACGATGACCTGCTGGCCTCGCGCACGTCGTCCGGCGTGGTGGATGATGTGCGGGCCTTTTCCAGCGCCTTCACCAGCGCCGGGGTGTACCGCCTGGCGGCGGGCGACAACACCGAGGCCTTCCGGCTGTTGCAGCAGGCCACGGTCATCGACCCGAGCGCGGTGTCCGCCTGGAACAACCTGGGCAGCGCCCTCATCATGACAGGACAACTCGACCGCGCCCAGAAATGTTTCGAGCAGACCCTGGACCTGGACCCCTACGACCTGGCGGCCCTGAGCGAACTGGCCCGCATCCATACCGCCAAGGGTCGCCTGACCGAGGCCCAAAAGCTGGAGCGCACCGTGACCCGCTATCGCCTGCGCAACCCCTACTACCTGCTGAACGTGGCCCGCGAAGAAATCTCCAAGGGAAATCTCGAGACGGCGCGCCGCCACTTGAAGCGCGCCATCAGCATCAAGCGCGATGAGCCGGAGCTCTATCAGCTGATGGCGGAGGTGGCCCTTGGTCTCGGCCTGGAAGACGAGGCGAAACGTTGGACGCAACGCTCCCAGCGCGTAGAGTCATGAACTCCGGCCCGGTGCCGCGGAGACCGGTGGGGCTGCGTCGGATCCCCAGCGTCGCCGAGCTTACCGCATGCGCTTGAAGCCGTCCTCGATGACGACCGAGATGCGCGCGAAGACCTCGTCGAAGGTGCCCTCGCCGTCGATCTTGCTGACGCCGTGCAGCTGGTTGTATTTCCCGATCACGGGCATGGTCTTGGACTCGTGCTCTTGCAGCCGTTTCACGATCTTGGCGGTGCTCGTGTCGTAGGGCATGCAGCCCGGGGTCTTGCTGCGTTCGTCCAGCCGGCGGATGAGCTCAAGCGTCGGAACCTCGATCTCGATCACCTGCGAAACCGACGAACCGTGTTTCTGCAGCAGGCCGTCGAGAATGTAGGACTGCACGAGCGTGCGGGGAAAGCCCTTGAAGATGAAACCCTTCACATCCCGACTCTCGGCCAGCTTCTTCTCGATCAGCTGCACCACGATCTCATCCGGTACGAGCTGGCCGTTTTCGTAGAGGGCCGTGATGCGCTTCCCGATCTCGGAGCCGGTCTTGATCTCCTCGTCCAGCATCGGACCGGTGGCGACGTATTCGAGGCCGAACTTTTTGGCCAATGCGCGGCCCTGGGAACCGCGGCCCGAGCCCGGATAGCCGAACAACACGACATTGAAGAGCCGCTTGCTGAGCTCGTTCCGGATGATGGTGGTGATCTGCTGGTGAACCGCCGAGATCTCGGCCGTGCCGTCCATCTCCACATAGATGCCCTTGTCCCGGTAGAACTGGAGCACCGGCAGGGTCTTCTGGTTGTATTCCTTCAGGCGGTTGCGGATCACGGCCTCGTTGTCATCGCTTCTGCCCGAGGTGATCCCGCGGTTCATCAGCCGCCGCACCGACTCTTCTTCGGGCACGTTGAGGCTGATGAGGCAGTTCAACGACGTGTGCAGCTTGAGCATGAGTCCTTCCAGGATGTAGGCCTGGATGTAGGTGCGGGGAAACCCGTCGAAGAGAAAGCCGTTGCTGCTGGAGTTGTCGGTGATGGTTTTCTCGATGATCTGCACGATGATCTCGTCCGAGACGAGGCCGCCGGCGGCGATGATGCTCTGGGCCTCCAGCCCCAGCCTGGTCTTGCCGGCGATCTCCTTGCGCAACAGGTCGCCGGTGGAGATGTAGAACAGGTTGTATTTCTTGATGAGGAATTCCGACTGCGTGCCTTTGCCGGCACCCGGCGGACCAAAGAGAGCGATGTTGAGCATGGGGCGGGAGGATTTGGGGGCTGGACTTTCTGGCCAAGGTCACGGCGCGCAAACCCGGGGTGGTGCGGCCGGAGCCGTGGATACCATGCCGCGAGCTTCCGACTGAGTCGATGCGGGATTCTCCTCGCGACGCCGGAACGGGCGCAAAGAAGCGGAACTGAACATGGCTATGCAAAAAACGAACCGCTGTCCGGCGGTCGATGCGACGGCACCATCGCCAGCGACAACGCGCGAAAACCTCCGGCCTGAAAACCTGCTCGCGTTACCATCCGAAGCGGGCTTCCTTGGTTGGCCACGAAGCTCGCTTGATAAAGAGACCGGCGCACCCCCGCCCTGCTTTCCGGATCGAGCACCCCCAGCCCATGAAAATCACCCTCCACGGCGCCGCCGGCGGCGTCACCGGCTCAGCCTACCTTCTCGAAACCGACCGCGCGCGCCTGCTCGTGGATTTCGGCATGTTCCAGGGAGGCCGCAACGCCGCGGCCCTGAACGTGCTGCCCAAGGGCATCGAGCCCAAGCGGCTCGACGCCGTGCTCCTCACCCACGCCCACCTCGATCATTGCGGCCGCCTGCCGCTGCTGATCAAGGGCGGCTTTGCCGGCACGATTCACGCGACCGAGGCCACGATCGAGCTGGCCGGACTCATTTTGCGCGACTCGGCCAAGATCCAGCATCACGACGCCGAGCGCATGAACCGGAAGCGTGAGCGCTCCGGCCAGGCCGCGCGCGAGCCGCTCTACGACGCCGCCGATGTGGAGCGCACGATGAAACGCTTCCGCCCCGTCAACACCGGCGCCTCGCACGACGTGGCCGCGGGCATCAAGGCGCGCTTCGTCGGGGCCGGCCACATGCTCGGCTCCGCCAGCATCGAAGTGACCGTGCAGGAAAAAGGCGGCACCAAGGTCGTGGTCTTCTCGGGTGATCTCGGCCCCTCCGGCCTCGCCATCATCCGCGATGCCGAACCGCTGAAGCGGGCCGACCTCGTATTCCTCGAATCCACCTACGGCGACCGCGACCACAAGCCCCTGAAGTCCACGCTCGCCGAATTCCGCCGCATCATCGAGGAGGCGGTGCAGCAGAAATCCCGCATCCTCGTGCCCGCCTTCGCCGTCGGTCGCACCCAACAGGTGATCTATCACCTCGACGAACTTTTCTGCTCCGGCGCGGTGAAGCCGTTCCCGGTCTACATCGACAGCCCGATGGCCATCCAGGCGACGAAGATCTACGAGAACCATCCCGACCTGTTCGACGACGAGACGCGCACCCTCCAGCAGGCCTGCGAGATCGCCAGCGGCCACCGTTACCTCAAGACCACGGCCACTCCACGCGAGTCGATGGCGCTCAACCAGGCGCCCGGCCCCTGCCTCATCATGGCCGGCTCCGGCATGTGCACCGCGGGACGCATCTTGCATCATTTCAAACACAGCCTCTGGAAAGCCAACACCGCCGTCGTCATCGTCGGCTACCAGGGCGAGGGCACGCTCGGCCGTCAGCTGGTCGACGGCGCGAAGTCCGTCAAAATCTACGGTGAGCCCATCGCCGTGAAGGCGCAGATTCATACGCTGAACGGCTTCAGCGCCCATGCCGGCCAGACCGAGCTGATTAAGTGGCTCCGTCCCCTCGCTTCCTCCAAGCCGATGGTCGTCCTCACGCACGGTGAGGCCCGCGGCCGCGAACCCCTCGCCGAGCTCATTCGCCAGCGTCACGGCATCAAGGCCCAGTTGCCGGTGCAGGGAGACGTGATCAAGCTCTGAGCCGCGCAGCTCCGCCCCGCGGCGGGCAGTCCCTTGTCCGCCGTAGCTGAACACGGCGGCGAAGCGACTCGCCGCTCCACCCGTCCTTGCCCCATCGGCCCAAACCTTTCGAGTTACCATCCTGAACAATTCGGAATGGTCGGGCCGCCAACAGAGTGTTCGCGCGCCTGGCAGCGCACTGTATCGGTCATGAGCTTCTGGCAGGTTGAATCAGACACCTTTGCCGCTTCACTACCCGACATGCCTGTTCACGCGCCCCTGATCGTTTTCGTCGCCGGTTACGGCAACTCCGGGCCGGGCCACTGGCAGCGTCGGTGGCATGAGTCCCGCCCCGGCAGCCTGTGGGTCGAACCAGACGATTGGGACCGGCCCGAGTGCACAGCGTGGATCGCGGGCATTGATCGCAAGGTGGCCACGCTGCCCGGCCCGGTTTTCTTTGTCACCCACAGCCTCGGCGGCCTCGCCGTGGCCGAGTGGAGCCGCACATCGGCGCGTGCCGTGGCGGGCGCCCTGCTGGTCGCCGTGCCCGATCCGGACCAAGCTGATTTTCCCAGCGCCATCCGCGGCTTCGGCTCCCCCGACATGAACCCGTTGCGTTTCCCGGCTGTGATGGTTGCCAGCTCCAACGATCCGTACATCACCGCCGCCCGCAGCGCCACCATCGCCGCGGCTTGGGGTGCATCTCTCGCCGACATCGGACCGCACGGTCACATCAATGCCGCCTCCAGTCTGGGCGACTGGCCCGACGGGCAGGCCTTGCTCGACCGGGCTCAGCGCGAGGCGATCGGCGCCTAGACGTCCGCAGGGGGGAACGCAGTCCCATCGTCAGGATTTCTCCTCGAACGCCGGCCGGTTTCCATGCACCGTTCCGGCCATGAAGGCCGCCTCACTCCTGCTCGCGCTGGTCTGCCTCGCCACCCTTTCAGGCAAGGACAAGATCCCGCCGGTCGTCGCCAACGAAAAGGTGCTCGTACTCGAGCCCTTCAAGGTCAACGAGAGCCCGCTGATCTCCTACGCCATCGACATCGCCGTCTATGCCGAACCCAAGACCAAGACCGTGACCCGCATCTTCATCACCCGGGTGCTCGAGGACACCGACGCCGCCCGCGCGGGACTCCAGCCCGGAGACGAAATCGTTTCCCTGGACGGTGTGCCGGTGAAGGGCATGGAAGCGCGCGTGGGCCCCGACAGCACCCTCGGGCGGTTTCTGCTGAACCGCGATCAGGGTGAGAAACTCAACTTCGAGATCATCACCCGCCGGACCGAGAAATTTACCCTGCGCGCCCAGCGCGGCATCCCAGGGATCTCGCGCTGAGCTCGGGGGCGGGCAGAAGCCTTCCGAGCTGCGCCAGCGTGTAACCACCCCGGTGCGGCCACGTCTCACCCGTATGGACCGACTGCTTGCTTCCACCCTCTGTTTGTTCGTCCTCGCGGCGGCCCCATTGCCCGCCCACCCCGATCATAATGTCACGCAGAGAACCGAAGTCACTCCGGTGCCCGCCACTGAGGCGCCGCCGGCAAAGAGCGAGGTGGTCATCACGCTCAAGGATAACCAACGCATCATCGTGGCCAACGGCCTGCCCGATCATCCGACCGGCCGCTTTCCCAATCGCGACAATCCCAACGGCATCCGCGCCCAACACTACCGTTACACCATGCCGGCCCACCCGGTGCCCAACCCCGTGGCCACGCCCCTCGTGCGCCAGCCCTTCGGCATCGCGGTCAATGGCGTGCTCTTCGATCCCGGCACCGCCGAGATGTGGCACAACGATCGCGACTCCGGCTGGCACTACGACGCCAAGGGCGGGGCCTTTTCCCTCGGGCTCGACACCAACAACGCCCACGTCCAACCCAACGGGGCTTACCACTACCACGGAGTGCCGACCGATCTGCTGAAGCAGCTCTCGGCCGGCCACGAACAAATGACCTTGGTCGGCTGGGCGGCGGACGGCTTTCCCATCTACGCAGTCTGGGGCCACCGCGATGCGAACGACGCCGGCAGCCCGGTCGTCAAACTGCGCTCGAGCTACCGCCTCAAGTGCGGACACCGCCCCACGGCGAACGACCAGCCCGGCGGCACCTACGACGGCAGCTTTGTGGAAGACTTCGACTACGTCGCGGACAGCGGCGATCTCGACGAGTGCAGCGGCCGGACCGGCGTGACGCCTGAGTTTCCCGAGGGTACCTACTACTATGTGCTCACCGAGGACTTTCCCTTTGTGCCCCGCGCCTTTCGCGGCACCCCGGACGCGAGTTTCGCCCGACGCGGTGGTCCCGGCCGGCCCGATGGCCCCGATGGCCGCCGCGAGCGCCCACCTCCAAGGAATTGAACAGCGAACCCGGTCCCTCGGGACATCCGAAAGGGATCAGCGAGTCCTTGGTGGCCAATTCACCAACTTCGTCACAACCTGCCCGCATGCGCCTCGACCGGCTCCAGTCCTTCGCCCTTTCGCTGCCCCACACCACGGTCGTCAAGCAATGGGGCGAGTGCCTCGTGCACAAGGTCGCGGCCAAGATGTTTTTGATCCTCGTGCTCGACGGCGGCGTCATCGAAGCCGTGATCTTCAAGTGCACGCCGGAGGAATTTGACGAGCTGACCGACAGCGACGGCATCATCCAGGCTCCCTACTGCGCCAAGCGGATGTGGGTGAAAGTGCTGGACCTCGCCGCTCTGCCTGAAGCGGAACTCAAGACCCGGATCCGCCACAGCTACGACCTCGTCACCGCCGGGCTGCCCAAAAAGACCCAACGGGAACTGGGTCTGTTCTCGCAAGCTCACCCTCTTCGTTGAGTCGCGGTCCGTGATCACTCCCAGAAAAGCTGCGTCACGGTTTGCACCGCTTCCTGTTCGTCTTCCCCCACGGCCTCGACATCGAGGGGTGTTCCCATGGTGGCACACAGGGCCAGCACGCTGAGGATGCTCCGCAGATCGGCGATCCGTTCCCCGCATTTTAGAAAAATCCTGGCCTGAAACGGCTGGGCCACCTTCACCAGCCGCACGGCTTGTCGCAGGTGCAGGCCTTCGCTCCAGGGAACCGTGACCTTGGCATGCTTCATCCCGCAGTATGACCGAGATGACCGGACTTGGTTCACAATTTTCGTCCGTGGTCGCGCTTTCAGTCACGGCTCTGGAGCGATGATTTATCCTGAAATCCTCAGACCCGGGAGACACGAAGCGCACAAATCACCACCAATCAAAACGATCCTCCCGACGGCCAAGTCTGAAGCATTCTCCGGTGAGGTGAGGAAGGTGCAGCAGACAGGCACTCCAAATCCGTGAAGATTCGCGCCATTCGGGTCTCCGGCTGCGTCCTCCTGATTCATCTACTCAGGGGTGGCCAGACCGGCCAGAGCGCGTCAACTTCCGCGCATGCCCGCAGTCATCACCGCCGAACGACCAGACAGCCCTGATGCCACCGCCTTGATCAACGAACTGCAGGCCCATCTCGGCTCGCTCTATCCGATCAAGAGCCAACACGGCTTCAGCGTGCAAAAGCTCATCGACCAGCAGGTCATGTTCGTGGTGATCCGGGTCGAGGGCCGGCCGGCCGGCTGCGGTGGCGTGATGCTGGTCGGCCAGGATTATGCCGAACTCAAACGAATGTATGTGCGCCCGGAATTCCGTGGCCGGAAACTGGGAGAGCAACTGATCACTCATCTCGCCGAGCACGCCCGCTCGCATGGCATCACCCGGCTGCGCCTCGAGACCGGCATCCATCAGGTGGCGGCCATCCGCCTGTATGAACGCGCGGGCTTCAAGCCGATCCCACCCTTCGCCGACTACCCCGAGGACCCCCTCAGCGTTTGTTTCGAGAAAGTGCTCCCGGCGCCTTCGCTTCATAGGACAACTCATTGAGCGCCACCCAAAGGAGTGGTGGCGGCGACAGTAGGGCCAGTCTCTGACTGGCCTCCTCCATTCCTGCGCAAGCGGCCGGTCGCAGACCGGCCCTACCCTGCGCAACGCCCGGTCAAAGGTGTTCCTGAACGAGAGGCGCTAGGGTTTCGGACCGGCCGGCGTTGACAGCACCTTGATCGCCGCTTCGTTCTTGTACTCCCGCGCAATGTCCAGGGCGGTCACTCCGGTCTTCGAAACCACCGCCGGATCCACCCCGGCCCCGAGCAAGAGCCGAATCATCTCCTCCCCTCCACTGGCCGCCGCTTCATGCAGAGGAGTGCCGCCTCTTTCACTCAGCACCTGCGGATCCGCCCCGCCCGCGAGCAAGGCCCGCGCCACGGCCACCTTGTCCTTGGCGGCAGCATGATGCAGCGGTGTCCAACCCAGGTTGTCCCGCTCATTGGGTCGGGCATGTCCGGCCAGCAATGCGGTCACGACCGCGACATTGCCCCGGTCCACCGCGAGGTGCAAGGGGGTGCGCTGACTCCGATCAGGAGCATCGACGTCGGCGCCGGCCTCCAGCAAAAAAAATGCGATCTCGGTCTTGTTGCGCAAAATCGCCGCATGCAGCGGCAGCAACCCGCCCACCTTGCTTTGATTCACACTCGCCGGATCGCGGGCTACATGCGCGTGCACATCCGTGAGGTCGCCGCGCGCGATCGCTTCATCGATCGTGGCGTAACGGGGAGCCAACGTGGACCCGTCATCGGCCCCCGCGGCATGGACCGCCAGTCCCACCACCAGAGCCAACAGGGAAATAACGTGATGCCAGTTTTTCACGGCCCCACCGTAGTCCCACCCCACCCCAAGTCGAGCCGCTGACCACGCCCTAACCGGATGCGGGGTCAGAAAATCACCCGGCCCACAACATCGGTTTGTCATTTATTACATGACAAGCGACCTCCCCAGGTTTCGCAAGCCGTGGGCCCAAGCACACGAAATATCACTGGCCGAGGACCGCAGGTGCCGGTAACTTGAATCCATGCCAGTCATTTCCCGTCTTAACGATCTGCTCCCCGAAATCTCCGCCTGGCGGCGCGATCTCCACCAGCATCCCGAATTGCTCTACGACCTCCCGCGGACGTCTGCTTTTGTGGCGGACAAGCTCAAGGCCTTCGGTTGTGACCAGGTCCAGACCGGCATCGGCCGCACGGGTGTGGTCGGGGTGATCAAGGGGCGCACGAACCAATCCGGCAAGGTGATCGGCCTGCGGGCGGACATGGATGCCCTGCCCATCACCGAAGCGACCGGTCTGCCCCACGCTTCCCGCAATCCCGGGCTCATGCATGCCTGCGGCCACGACGGCCACACGGCCATGTTGCTGGGTGCCGCGCAATACCTTGCCGAGACTCGCGCCTTCGACGGCACGGCGGTTGTCATCTTTCAGCCCGCCGAGGAAGGCGGGGCCGGCGGCAAGGCCATGTGCCAGGACGGCCTGATGAAGAATTTCGGCATCCAGGAAGTCTACGGAATGCACAACATGCCGGAATTGCCGATCGGTTCGTTTGCCATCCGGCCGGGCGCTTTCTTTGCGGCCACCGACGAATTCATCATCGAGGTCATCGGCAAGGGCGGCCATGCCGCCAAACCCCACGAAGCGATCGATCCCACCGTGACCGCTTCCCATCTCGTCATCGCACTTCAAAGCATCGCGTCCCGCAGCCTCGACCCGATGAAGGCGCTGGTCGTTTCGGTCTGCTCCTTCCGTACCTCCAGCGACGCCCACAACGTCATTCCCGACCGCGTTCGCTTGAAAGGAACAGTGCGCACGATGGACTCGGACGTCCGCAAGATGGCCGAGGAAAAGATCCGGCTCATCAGCACCCAGACCGCCCTCGCCTTCGGCGCCACGGCCCAGGTCGAGTACCTGCCGAATTATCCCGTGATGGCCAACGCTCCCGCGCAGACCGAGTTTGCCGCCCGCGTGGCCGACCTCGTCGCCGGCGCGGACAAGGTGAACCGGGATGCGCCCGCCATCATGGGCGGCGAGGATTTTGCCTACATGTTGCTGGAAAGACCCGGAGCCTACATCCTAACCGGCAACGGCGACAGCGCCATGCTCCATCACTCGGCCTACGAGTTCAACGACGCGGCCATCCCCCACGGGGCAAGCTACTGGGTGAAACTCGTCGAGACTGCCCTGCCGAAAACCTGAGCGGGTAGCCACGACGCCTCCAAGGTTTCCGGCACCCCTCCCGCCCGCACGTGACGGCGTGTCACCACGCGCCCTCGCGCCCGCAAACTCGGGTAAAAACAACCCGAGGGTACGTCCGTCAGTCCGATCGACCTCAGCAGTCTTCCCCGTAAGGCGCGCACCACAGAACCGCGCGGGCCTTTGGTCAGATCGCGGATTTCAGCAGAAACTCCCGCGCGTCAGCCGGGACGGCCGGGGACAGGTTGAGCACGACCCACTGGTACAACCGGCGGATCTCCTCCCCTTTTTCCTGGCTCGCCACCCGACCGGAAGTCGCATCGGTCCCGGTGAAAAACTCCAGGTCCGCTCCGCCTTCCAGGCCGCGCACAAAACAGTCCTTCATCCGGAATTCAAAGGCGCTCACGCGACGATCCTGCTTGTGCCGCCACAGGCTCAGGCGCGAGGAAATCTCCCCTTCAAAGCATTCCAGCAGATACCCTGATTCATCCGGACTCTGGGGACGCACCAGCTTCAGCGATGAGCCCAGCGCCACCAGATCGAGCAGCTGGTTGAAGGAATCCTCAATCTCTGAAGTAGGCAGAGTAAGCATCAGACCGCACCAGGTGACATCGTTCTTCTCCTCCACGTGCGCCACCGCGCACGGGACCTCCAGCTTGTATCCTTCGACATCCAGCTTGAGCAGGCCTTCGTCGCCCCGGCGCACCTGCACCGTCAGCGGCACCTGGATGCGCACGCCACTCTTGGAAATATCCACCAACAGACCGGGCCAGTCCCAACCCCGGCCATCCTTGTTTGTCAAGGGATCGCCCGATTTGTCGCGTCCGGCGATGTTCAACACCGTTTGGATGGGAAACTGCCGGCTGACCGCAAAGCGCAACGCCTCACGACGGTCCGAAGCTACCGTGGGAGGCTTCCGCACATCCAGAACACGCTTGAAGAACAGCATAAGAGGGGCACGCGAACCGTGACAGGGCACGCGGCGGGTGCAACCCGCGAGTGCTCTCAACCCCGTGAAAAAACGGAGTTTCCGTCGGCGGATTGAACGCGATCGTGGGCGCCCGCGCACCAACCGGACTGCGACCGGCCGGGGCCAAAGGCCTGGCCGGCCGGTCCAGAGAGTTCCAACATCCTCGGCTCAGGCCGAAGGGTCCGCCACGAGACGGATCGGCAGCTCGATTTCGGCGGGGACGGGATGCCCGTCGACCCTGGCGGGACTGAAACGCCACTGGCTGACCGCAGGCAGGAGCTGACGTACCAGGTTCACATCCTGCGACCCTACCAGATCAACCTGCACCGGTTGGCCGGCGGCATCGAGCGACAGCCGCACGCGGATGGTCTCGCCTTCGAATCGATGCGCAATCCCCTTCGGGGCGACGACCTGAGTGGGCGTCGGTGCAGCGTAGGTCTTTTGGGCATTGTCGATGGCGATGTCCGATACGACGGCGGCAGTGGAAAGCGCGGGACCGCACAGCAAGCTGCCGGAGACGGTGGCGAGGAAAAGAAGTTGTTTGGCATTCATGATGGGAAAACACCGCGCGAGGCGGAAGGTTTCGGATTATTGTGGTTGGTATGGGCCGCGGATAATCCCGCGGCACGCCTCCACCATTGCATCGCACATGCCAATTCCCCCACGACGACACTACTTGCTGAGGACAAACCACAAAAGGCAGCAGGGCCTCGATCTACCCCTCTTCACTTTTTGCGAAAGTGCGAACAAGGCTTCCCATCTCCGGGATTCTTCCCGCCACAATTAAGGGTCGCGTAATAGACTGACGGAAGCAGGAAGAACTTTCACACCATGTCCAACACACCCCGCCCTGTCGGGCACCCGTTCGGCTGAGCTCAGGGTCTCGGCCCTCTTCGTAGAGGGGATTTCCGGACCAGTTGATTGGGTCCCCTCTAGGAAGAGGGGTGGCGCGAAGCGACGGGGTGTGTCAGGCTGGTACGCGAGCCTGAATAATCTTACCCGGCCGTGTTCGAGAATCGCGACGACGCCTGATGACGGGCCCCGCTGCCCTTTCGCGCGCGTCCGTGGTTGCGCCAACGAATGCGACGCTCAGGCCGCATACACCTGCATGAATGCGCGCACATCCGCCGGCACCGACGTGGGCAGATTGGGCACGACCCAGTGGAACAGGCGATGAATCTCCGCCGTATGCTCAGGCGGCAAAGGCGCAGGGTTGGCTGTTTCCGTGGCGGGCAGGAACTCCAGCTGCTTGTGGCCTTCGTAGCCCCGCACGCGAAAATCCCCCAACCGAAACTCAAAGGCGGCGACCCCGCGGCTGCTGGTGTGTCGCCAGACGTCGATGCGCGCATCGGGCTCACCCGCGTATTGCTCCACGAGGTAGTGCGCATCCAAAGGCTCGGTGGCCCGGGCGGGCTTGAAAGTGGCACCGATCGCAATGAGTTCGATAAGCTCCGCGAAGTTTTCCTGCACGGCCGGGCTGATCGCCTCCAGTTTCAAGCCATAGACGTTGGAATCGCGACGCTCGATGAGGTGGGCGATTCGTCCCGGCAGCTCCAACTGGTGACCTTCAAGGTCCAGCTTCAGCGAACACGGGTCTCCGACCTGCGCGCAGATGGCGGGAGGCACCTGCAACCGGGCACCCGAGCTCGAAATATTGATCAACCGTCCGGTCCAGTCACGGCCGGCCCCGTCGGCCGTCCCCAGCGGGTGGCCAAATTGATCGCGACCGACGACGTGGATCACCGCCTTCAAGGGGAAGCGCGGACTGATGCAATAACGCCGGCCCAACCGGCGATCCGGCGGGGTATCGTCCTTGCCGAGGGCGAGGATACGCTTGAAGAGGAGCATGGGAAGAAATCCCGGCAGAGAGGACCCCCGGGTACCTTTCCCCATCGGCACGCTCCTCGTCGTGCTTTAATTCAAAACATCACCGGCGTATCGCCCGGGAGATCAGTTCAAATCTTTGTCCTTCCAGTATTTCGTTCCCTGGAGGGTCGCCTGCAGGGCCAGTCCGTTCTTGGTGATCTGGTAAATCTCGACGTCCGGAATGACCGTCTCCGCCGCCGCGACGGCCTTGCCCTTGTCATCCGATTTCGCCGCCGCATCAACCTGGCCGCCAAAATCCCAGCCCTTGTCGACGAAGGCCGCCAGCTTGGCCTTGTCCCGGAACACGAAGACCACCCGGAAATCCTTCACGCCCAGGCCGAGCCCGAGCCCGGCCGAGCCCATTTTCATGTACGTGCGCTTGCCCTTGCGATCCACCACCACGCCATGGCCGCCGGCAAAACTGGCGAACACGAGGTTCACACCGACGTTGCTGAACACGGCATAGCCGGCGCCTTTCTTGATCTGATCCTTGGCCAGCGGCTTGAGGGCATAAAGCTCCTCCAGCATGGTCTCCGCCATCTGGTCCACCTCGGCCCGCTTGTCCGCAGCCGCGCTCTTCGCCACGGCGGACGGCAGCCCGGCCAACACAGCCAGACCCAGAGCCAACGAAAGGGTAGTTTGCAGGAGCGCTCGGATTTTCATGCGGCCAAAGTGTTTCAAACCCAACGCCTGTCAAACAGTTGAGTTCCCTCCATCCTCAACTGCGGGATGCTCACAACTTTTTGGCAACTTCGCCGCACTCGCGGGGTTCTTAGCCCGTAACTGCCGTCCGCCGGTGCGTTTGTTTGCGTGCCGGGCGGGCGGTTCAACTCATTGCCGCCATGCTCCACGATTTGCGCTTTGCCCTCCGGATGATCGCCACCCACCGCTGGTTCTCCTTGGCGGTCATCGTCACGCTCGCGCTCGGCATCGGCATCAACACCACCGTCTTCACGCTGGTGAACGCCGTCCTCTTCAAGCCCGTGCCCATCCCCGGCGGCGAGCGCATCGTGACGATCGCCAACTACAATCCGGTCACGCAGGAGAAGCGCTCACGCTCCGGCGTCTCGTGGCCCGACTACCTCGAAGTGAAGGCCCGGAATCACACGCTGGAAGGCGTTGAGGCGGTCGATCAGAATCAGGCGGTGATCAGCGAGCCCGGCATCCCACCGGAGCGTTTCCGGATGGCCAGCGTCACACCCGGGCTCTTCGCGCTGCTGCGCACTCCGCCGCTCGCGGGCCGCGGTTTCACGGAGGCCGACGGCCGGGCCGGGGCCGAGGGCGTCGTGCTGCTCGGCCATGGCTTGTGGCAGAACCGCTACGCCGGCCAGGCAGACATCATCGGCCGCGCGATCCGCATCAACGGCAAACCCGCCACCATCATCGGGGTGATGCCGCCGGGCTGCAAATTTCCCGAGAACGAGGATTTCTGGATGGCGCTGACCCCCGGCGCGGAACTTGAAAAACGCAGCAACCACGACCTGGCCCTCTTTGCCCTGCGGAAACCGGGCATGTCGGTGGACATCGTCGGCGCGGACCTCGCGCTCATCGCCGGACGCCTCAGTGCGGAACACCCCGACACCAACAAGGATCGCGGGCTGCTCGTGCGGACGTTTCATGACACCTACAACGGCGACCAGATCCGGATCGTCTTCCTGATGATGCTCGGCGCCGTCGGCTTCGTGTTGCTGATCGCCTGCGCCAACGTCGCCAACCTGATGCTCAGCCGTGCCCTCGCCCGCAGCCGGGAAATCGCCGTGCGCGTCGCCATGGGGGCCACCCGCTGGCAGATCATCCGGCAACTGCTGATCGAGAGCGTGCTCCTCAGCTCCTGCGGCGGCCTCCTGGGCCTCGCGTTTTCCGGCTTCGGGGTGCACGCCTTTGACCTCGCGACCCGCGACGTGGGCAAGCCTTACTGGATCCTCTTCGAGATGGACTGGGTGGCCTTCGGCTACTTCACCACCCTCACCCTGCTCAGCGGGATTCTCTTCGGACTCGTGCCCGCGCTGCGCGCCTCGCGCGTAGACCTGAACACCGCCCTGAAGGACGGAACCGCCGGCGGCGGCAGCCATCGCGCCCGCCTGACCGGAGCACTCGTCGTTTTCCAGTTTGCCCTCACCGTCATTTTGCTGACCGGGGCCGGTCTGATGATCCGCAGTTTTTTCGCGGCGCAGCAGCTCAATCCCTTTGTCCAGCCGGAGAGTCTCTTCACTGCCCGTCTCCAGCTACCCGAGGCCAAGGGTGAGCGCTACGCCGAACCTGAGGCCCGCCGGCAGTTCTACGAACAACTGCTGCCCGCCTTGCGCGCCCTGCCAGGGGTGACCGCGGTGGCGTCAGCCGCGAATTTCCCCGGCATGGGCGCGGCGCAGCGCGACATGGAAATCGAGGGCCGCCCCAACCCCGATCCCAAGCAACCACCCCGCGTTTCTCTCATCGTCCAGTCCCCGAATTATCTCGGCACAATCGGTCTGCCCATGCTCGCCGGCCGGGGCTTTGCGGATACCGACGGGGCGCCCGGCAAGGAGTGCGTCGTGGTCTCCCGCGCCTTCGCCAGCAAGCACTGGCCGGGGGAATCGCCACTGGGGCAACGCTTCCGCTTTCTCGAGAATGACCAACCCAAGGAATGGATGACCGTGATCGGGGTGTGCGCCGACATCGACCAGAATCCCAGTGAGGTCGAGACGCCACCTCTCGTCCATATCCCCTACCGGCAGGAACCGTGGGGATGGATGGGCGTCCTCATCCGCACCTCATCCGATCCGACAGCGTTGGCGGCACCGGTGCGGGCCGCGGTGCAGAAAATCGACGCCAACCTCCCTCTCTTCGAAGTCCGCACCCTCACCGCCGCGCTCGAAAAGCAACGCTGGTTCCTCAAGGTCTTCGGCACGTTGTTCAGCGTGTTCGCCCTCACCGGGCTGCTGATGGCATCGGTGGGCATCTATGCCGTGGTGGCCCAGACGACCGCCCGGCGCACCCGCGAGATCGGCATCCGGATGGCCCTCGGGGCCACGGCGGCGGGCATCGCGCGACTGGTCCTGCGCCGCGGAATCACGCAGCTGCTCATCGGTCTCGGGCTCGGCCTCGCGGGATCGCTCGTCACCACCAAGCTCCTTGGCGACGTGGGCTTTCTCGTGGGCATCTCCCCGCATGATCCCGCGGTCTTCGGCGGCATCACCGCCCTGCTGGTCGCCATCGGCCTGACCGCCTGCTGGCTCCCGGCAAGACGCGCCGCGCGCATCGCCCCGACCGAGGCCCTGCGCACCGAGTAACCATCCGTTGCCCGCCGGGGAACCCATCGCCAAGTGAGCCAAAACTGGATGATGCGATTGAAAATGTCGTGCGCCATGCACGGGAGTGAAGCAGCCGAAACGCCGTTGCCATGGCGGGGCGCCGTCGGTCTGATACCAGCGCTCCTGTTTCTGATGAAACCCTCCCCTCCGTCGGTTCGCTTTGCGGCTTTTCTGCGATTCCGGCTGCTCGCCACCGCCCTGTCCGGCTGGTTGCTTTCCGCGCCGATCATCGCCGGCGATCCGCCGCGGCAGAACTCCGAAACCCGGCAGACCAAGCTCCATCTCAACTTGCTCCCGCGCTCGTTGCAAAAAAACCCGCTCGTGGACCTGACTGTCATCACGGAACTTACCCCCGAGGGAAAGAAGCTTCCGGCCCCGTCACCCGCCCGCCCGGTCTACTATGTTGCCCAATCAATCGGTCGCCATGCGGAAGGCCAGGGACCGAAAGACCGTCATCTGCCCAAGGAGGAGGAACTCGCCGTCAGTCTCCAGCGAGCTCTCGCGGTGAACGGCTACCTTCCGGCTACCCCGACACATCCCCCCACGTTGCTGATCGTCTACCACTGGGGCGCACACACCAACCTCGAGAGTGGCTCCCAGGAAGAAGGCGACATCGGCATTCCCGACCTCGATCACAAGAACCTGCTGAGCCGGGCCGCTCTCGTCGGCGGCACCCAATTTGCGGAGGAGCTGCGTCAGGCGCTGGCGAAACAGGATCTCGAGGACCAAGCCCATGCACTCACCGTCCCACCCCCGGATATCCCGTCGGACGACGTGTCCGAGATGCTCAAGGCGATGGCCGTCATTATCGGCCGCACGGGACCGCTCGCAAAATTCATCGATCGCGACACCAAGACCGCGCAGCTCTTCGACGCGGCGCGCGCCGACTGCTACTATGCCGTCGCCTCCGCCTACGACTACGCGTCGGCGAGCCGCGGCCAGCGCCGGCTCCTCTGGCGCTCGAAAATGACGGTCGACTCGCAGGCTGTCGCCATGAGCGACACGTTGCCCAGCCTGATCCTCAACGCCGGAAAATATTTCGGCGTCGACATGCCGGAGGCCGCCACGCTGTCCAAACGCGCGCTGGGCGAGGGCTCCGTCAAACTGGGTCCGTTGCAATTCGAGAATCCGCCCGAACCGCCGGCTGTCCCGTCCGCCGACGAGAAGTAGCCCAGCACGATTCGCAGCCCACGTAATATCGCGCTTCACCCTATCGATGCACCAGCATTTGTGAGGGCGGGGTTGCTCGCTAGCACATCACCATCACCGAAAACGAACCCCTTTCTCATTAGCGCGGGGCTTCAAATGCATGGATGCGGCGTAGCTCAGTCGCGAACAATCTCAACCGAGTGGGGAATTCCGACGAATCACCCGATCAGACTGCCGTAGATTGCCAGGGCTACTTCCCGGACTTGGATTCGGGTAGCTTTACGCCGGCGTCGCGCAGGAGGTTGTCGAGCTGGGAGGCTTTCTTGGCCTTGGGCGGACCGGGCGGGCGAGCGGGACGGGCGGTGGCCGCGGCCAGCCGGGCGCCCGGCGCCTGCATGCCGCAGGGCGTGATGTGCGGCGGCGGCGTCACGTCCACCGTTTTCTGCTTCCCGTCGAGCAGGCGGGCGGCGATGTCGCCGAGGCCGAGGCGCGCCATGGATTTCCGCAGCGCGGCCTTCATCTCGGGCTTGTACCAGAAGAAGAAGCTGCGCTGCTCCTGCTTCTCCTCGGGCGTGCGGGCCACGCACACCTCCTCGCCGTCGTAAGGATGCACGCCGGTGGCGTAGATCTCGGTGGCGACGGTCATCGGCGTCGGCGTGAAATCCTGCACCTGCTCCAACCGGAAACCCAGGTCCTTGGTCTTGAGCGCGAGTTCGGCCATGTCTTCCGGACGCGAACCGGGGTGCGAGCTGATGAAATACGGGATGATCTGCGTCTTCTCCTTGCCGGCCTTTTTCGCCGCGCGATCGAACTTCTCCTTGAACTTGTAGAAGAGCTTGAAGGTCGGCTTGCGCATGACGCGAAGCACGTGGTCGCTTGTGTGCTCGGGCGCGACCTTGAGCCGGCCGGACACGTGGTGCTCCGCGAGCTCGTCGACGTAGCGCTCGTGGCTCTCCTTGGCCTGGGGCGAGGCGCCCTTCTCGTGGAGAAACAGGTCGTAGCGGATGCCGCTCGTCACGAAGGCGTGGTTGACGCCTTCGGTCTCACGCACGCTCTTGTAGATGTCGAGCAGCGCCGTGTGGTCCGTGTCGAGGTTGCGGCAGACATCGGGCCAGATGCAGCTGGGGCGGATGCACTCGTCGCAGATCCACTGCTCCTTGCCCTTCATCTTGTACATGTTGGCGGACGGCCCGCCGAGATCGCTGATCGTGCCGCGGAAATCAGGCATCTGCTTGATCGTCTCCACCTCGCGGAGGATCGAGGCCTTGCTGCGGCTGGCGACGAACTTGCCCTGGTGCGCCGAGATTGTGCAGAAGCTGCACCCGCCAAAGCAGCCGCGGTGCATGTTGATCGAGTGCTTGATCATCTCGTAGGCCGGGATCGGCCCGCGCTTGCGGTACTTCGGATGCGGCAGCCGCGTGTAGGGCAGGTCGAAACTCGTGTCGATCTGCTCCTCGGTCATCGTGGGAAACGGCGGATTGACCACGAGCATCCGGTCGCCGGTGGGCTGCAGCAGGCGGCGCGCCTTCACCCGGTTCGACTCGGTCTCGATGTCCTTGAAATTTTTGGCGTAGAGCGTCCGGTCGCGGCCGCATTCCTCGTGTGAGTGCAGCGTGAAGTCGTCCCAGTTCTCGTTCTTCGGCACCTTGGTCTCCGCCGGCAACAACACCGCGGTCTGCGGAATCGTGCGCAGCGATGCGAAAGGCACGCCCCGCTTCAGCAGACGCACGGACTCACGGAGCGGCATTTCGCCCATGCCGTAGACCAGCAGGTCGGCCCCGCTCTCGGCCAGAATGGAGGGTTTGAGTGTGTCGGACCAGTAGTCGTAGTGCGTCACCCGGCGCAGGCTGGCCTCGATGCCGCCGATCATCACCGGCACGTCCGGGTAGAGCTTCTTGAGAATCTGCGAATAGACCGTCGTCGCATAGTCCGGGCGGAAACCATGTTCGCCGCCGGGCGTGTAGGCGTCCTCGCTGCGCAGTTTCCGGGCCGCCGTGTAGCGGTTGACCATGGAATCCATGCAGCCGGCCGTGACGCCGAAGAACATCCGGGGCGTGCCGAGCTTCTTGAAATCACGCAGATCGTCCCGCCAGTTGGGTTGCGGCAAAATCGCCACGCGCAGGCCCTCGGACTCCAGCAACCGGCCGATGACCGCGGTACCGAAGGCCGGGTGGTCCACGTAAGCATCGCCGGAAACGATGATGACATCGACGTAGTCCCAGCCCCGCTCCTTGATCTCATCGGCGGTCGTGGGCAGCCAGCGGGTCGGGTCCCAAACGGGTTCCCGGGAGTAGATCTTGGCGGAGGCTGGCGCGGTCGTGGTCACGTCGAGCGGCACCATTCACCATTTACCGGCGAGCGCAAAGCCGGATTTGGGGTGCCCTCCCTCCGGGTGGGCACGCGAAACGGCCGGTCTGCGGTATTTACATGATCCTAAACATCTCCGGGGTTGCACCGGCCGGATTGTTGGACTCATTTGAACGCTTCATTCCCCATGTCCGCCCAAGTTGAAAACGTCGTCATCGTCGGTACCGGCTGCGCCGGCCTCACCGCCGCCATCTACACCGGTCGCGCGAATCTCTCCCCTCTCGTGCTCGAGGGCACGCTCCCGGGCGGCCAGCTGACCACCACCTCGGAGGTCGAGAATTTCCCCGGTTTTCCGGAGGGCATCGACGGCTACATGCTGATGCAGAATCTCCGCAAACAGGCGGAAAAATTCGGCACCCGCTACGAGAGCGGCTCGGTCACCGGACTGGATACTTCTGCCTGGCCGTACACCCTCAAGCTCGCCGACCGTGAGATCAAGGCGAAGGTCGTCATCGTCGCCACCGGTGCCTCCCCGCGCATGACCGGCATCCCCGGCGAGAAGGAACTCTATGGCGGCAAGGGCGTGACCACCTGCGCGACCTGCGACGGTGCCTTCTACCGCAAGATGGAAGTCGCCGTCATCGGCGGCGGTGACAGCGCGGCCGAAGAGGCCCTCTTCCTCACCCGTTTTGCGAGCAAAGTTTATCTTGTGCACCGCCGTGACGAACTCCGCGCCTCCAAGATCATGGCGGATCGCGCCACTTCCCATGAAAAGATCCAGTGCGTCTGGGACAGCGTGCCCGTCGCCGTGGAAGGGGTCGAGCAAGGGGCGGTCAGCGGCCTGAAGATCAAGAACGTCAAGACCGGGGCCGAGTCCGTGCTGCCGGTGAAGGGCATCTTCGTGGCCATCGGCCATGTACCCAACACCGCTCCGTTCAAAGACGCCGTCGACACCGACGACCAGGGCTATTTCGTTCCTGCCGGTCATAGTCAGGTGAAGACCAAGACCCCGGGCGTCTACGTCGCCGGCGATTGCGCCGACCACCACTATCGTCAGGCCATCACCGCCGCCGGCATGGGCTGCCAGGCCGCCATTGAGGCTGAGCGCTGGCTCGCCGAGAAGGGCGGCTGAGGCGGATTCCACCAGCGTGCGCACCAGGAAGATCGGGTCCCTGACCAGCGCGTCGGAAGCTCCTCATGACCGGATCATCTGAGTTGAGCGGCAAACTTGCCAGACTGTGGCAGGATCTCGGCATTCCGCCGGACGTCGCCGCCAGATCGGCCCGCCGCATCCAGGCCGAAGCAAAGCGCCTCGTCTCCATCGGCCGCGCGAAGGATGACGGCAGGATCCTGCGGCTGACCCCCGCCGCCGCGCGCGCCTGGCGCCGGATGTCAGCGGCCGCCACCGCCGATGGCGTCACCTTGCTGCCGTTGTCGGCCTACCGCAGCGTCGCCCGGCAGACGCTCATCATCCGCCGCAAACTCGCCCGCGGCGAGCGCATCGACGATATCCTGAGGGTCAGCGCCGTGCCCGGTTGCAGCGAGCACCACACCGGACGCGCCATCGATTTCGGCGCGCCGGATCACCTTCGTCTGGAGGCCACGTTTGCCCGTACCCGCGAATACCGTTGGCTCCGGCGGCAGGCAGGACGGTTTGGTTTTCATCTTTCATATCCACGCCACAATCGCCAAGGCATCACCTACGAACCCTGGCATTGGTGCTGGCGGGCGGACTGAGCGGGGCCCCGCCACCACCCGTTGAGCCAAGGTAGGGTTGCACCCCATCAGGGAAGCACCCCATGGCGAGCGCCGGCCAATCTCCGTAAGGTCCGGCCATGATCATTCCGCAGCTGCACGTTCCGGCGCGCCGTCCATTCAACGCCGGACCGTTTTTCAGACTCGCTGCGTTCAGCGGTATGGAAACTGACGCGTGGACTCACTCGGAGAGTTTCTTCCCGGCGGCACCTGGCAGCGTGGACCGCAACACACGCAAGCGGAAAGCCGGCGAACATTTGCCGAAACCGCCACCAGTCGGGCCGTAATCGCGAGTTCCGCCCCTTGCCCCAGGCTGCCCTCCGCTCGCGAGACCGGCGCACGACCAATTGCTAGAAAAACATAATACAACCATGAAAATCACAACCATACGTTCATTCGCCGGGATCACCCTCCTGTCTCTCGGATTAGTCACCTCCGCGGTGGCCATCCCCATCACCGGTTCGATCTCGTTCAACGGGACGCCGAACTTCAACAACGCGCCGCTGTCAGCCGCCACCGGCATCACGGCCTACGATTCCGCCAAAATCGCGTTTGAACAGCAGACCGGAGACTACAGCTCGTTGCCGAGCCTGATGAATGTCACGTTCAGCCCGTTTATCTTCGCTCCCCCCACGCAGTCGGTGAATCCGCTGTGGACGTTCGACTACGCCGGCCGGACCTATTCGGCCCGCACTTCTTCCATGGTCTCGAGCTTCAATGCGATCTCAAACATCTGGAACTTCGGCGGCACCGCCATCCTCAGCATCACGGGCTTGGAAGACACCTTGGCCGATTGGAATTTCTCCACCGGTCAGATCGGTCAGTCGTACTTCTTCGGCTCCGCCGCCGCCGCCCGCGCTACCACGAACACGGTTCCCGAGACCAATGGCACCCTCGCGCTGCTGGCCCTGGGTCTCGGCTGTCTGGTGATCGTCGGCCGCTCCCGCTTGCACAAGGCCGGATCGCCGCTTCGCCAGCTGCCATCCCCCCAGTTGCTTGGCTAAGTTGGTCTTTGGATTCAGAATCCCGCACTTGGCCGCGGGACTCCTTGGGAGAGCAACACGGGTGGACTCTGGTCCGCTTCGTGTTGCCACCCTCGCGAGCTGGCACGCTGGACGGTTTGCTCGCCTTGGTGCGCCATTGTCGCGGTCGCTGGAGAGTGAGTTGATGGAAGGTTCAAGCCCGATTCCGCGAGCGTACACGGATCGCGGCCATCATTCATTCGAGTAGGCAGCTCGATCGCATCGTGAAGATGGATTGGCTCACAGATCAAAAGGATACTTTTCCCTTAATATGCTTTTAAGCAACGGTCTGCGCATCTTATTGGAATAATTCTAATTACTACTTGAAACCGGGTCGCGATTGGGTTGTTTGTTCTATCCCCAACAAACATGTCCGCCCAAACCGAAAAGCACGCAGTCCTTTCCGAACAGCTCAAGGCCTGTGACGTCCGTCCCACCCCGCAACGCGAGGTCGTGCTCAAAGTCATCCTCGACAAACGGGATCACCCCACGGCCGACGAGGTTTTCGCCCGCGTGAAGTCGGCGATGCCCACCATTTCCCTCGCCACGGTGTACAACTGCCTCGACACCCTCGTGTCTTGCGGCCTCGTGCGCTCGGTGAACTTCGAACGCGGGCCGACGCGCTACTGCCCGAACCTCCGCCCGCACGCGCATTTTCACGACGAGCAGACCGGTTCCACCCACGACATCGACCTGCCGGAAAGCCTCCTGCAGAAAGTGAAGACCGTCCTGCCCCCCGGCTACGAGGCCTCGTCCGTCGAGATCATTTTCCGCGGCAAAGCCCGCGCCTCCACCTCCAACTGACCCACCTCCTCCCCTTTTCCGACATGAGCAAACTCGAGATCAAAGACCTCCACATCAGCATCGGCGACAAATCCATCGTCAAGGGCTTCACCCTGACGATCAAGCAGGGCGAAGTGCACGCCATCATGGGGCCCAACGGCACCGGCAAGAGCACCCTCGCCAAGGCCATCGCCGGCCACCCCGACTACACCATCACCGGCGGTGAGGTCATCCTCGACGGCCAGTCCGTGCTCGAGATGGAGCCCGACGAGCGCGCCCGCGCCGGCCTGTTCCTCGCCTTCCAGTACCCGAGCGAGATTCCCGGCGTTTCCATCGCCAACTTCCTGCGCGCCGCCGTCCAGGCCCGCATGGCCGAGGGCGAGGAACTCGACGCCACCGGCTACTACAAGCGCCTCTACTCGAAGATGGACATGCTCAAGATCGACCGGAAGTTCACCTCCCGCTCCGTCAACGAGGGCTTCTCCGGCGGCGAAAAGAAGCGCTGCGAAATCCTCCAGATGGCCATGCTTGAGCCCAAGATCGCCCTCATGGACGAGACCGACTCCGGCCTCGACATCGACGCGCTGCGCATCGTCGCCGACGGCGTCAACGCCCAGCGCCAGTCCGCTGCCGCCCCGGGCATCTTGCTCATCACCCACTACCAGCGCCTCCTCGACTACATCGTCCCCGACTTCGTCCACGTCATGTGGGACGGCCGCATTGTGAAGAGCGGCGACAAGTCCCTCGCCCTCGAACTCGAAGCCAAGGGCTACGACTGGGTGAAAGCCGAGTTCGCCGCCACCAAGGCCTGATCCCCCCGGATCCCGGACCCAAAAACCCAGACCCTATTCTCCCATGAAACCGCCCACCGAATTAGAAGCCGCCCCGGTCGAGAACCCCGTCGTCGGGATCGATCAGACCAAAGGCGACTTCCAGTACAAGGTCGACTATGCCTTCGACGCCGGCACCGGCCTCAATGAGGACACCGTGCGCTACATCAGCTCCGTCAAGAAGGAGGAGCCGTGGATCCTTGATTTCCGCCTGAAGGCCCTGAAAACCTTTCTCGACAAGCCCATGCCCACGCACTGGGCGACGAAGGATCTCGAGAGCATCAATTTCGACAAGATCCGCTATTACCTCTCGCAGGGCCAGAAACCCAAGCGCACGTGGGACGAGGTGCCCGACGACATCAAGAAGACCTTCGAGCGTCTCGGCATCCCCGAGCAGGAGCGCAAGTTCCTCGCCGGCGTAGAGGCCCAGTTCGACTCCGAGGCGGCCTATTCAAACATCAAGGAAATCGTTGCCAAGCAGGGCGTCATCTTCGTCAACTCGACCGAGGGCCTCCGCGAGCATCCGGAGATCTTCCGCAAGTTCTTCGGCAAGGTCATTCCGACCGGCGACAACAAGTTCTCCGCCCTCAACAGCGCGGTCTTCTCCGGCGGCTCGTTCATCTACGTGCCCCCCGGCGTGAAGGTCGCCCAGCCGCTGCAGGCCTACTTCCGCATCAACGCCGAGAACTTCGGCCAGTTCGAGCGCACCCTCATCATCGCCGACGAGGGCTCCGAGGTCGTCTACATGGAGGGCTGCACCGCCCCGAAGTTCAGCACCTCGACGCTGCACAGCGCCGTGGTCGAGCTCGTCGCGCTCAAGGGCGCCAAGATCCAGTACATCACCGTCCAGAACTGGGCCAACAACGTCTTCAATCTCGTGACCAAGCGCGCCATCGCCCACGAGGAGGCCGAGGTCAAGTGGATCGACTGCAACATCGGCAGCCGCCTCACCATGAAGTACCCGGGCGTCGTCCTGAAGGGGCGCAAGGCCCGCGGCGAGGTCATCTCGATCGCGCTGGCCAACGACGGCCAGCACCAGGACACCGGCGCCAAGATGATCCATGCGGCCGACGACACGACCTCCGTCGTCGTCTCCAAGTCCATCTCCGTCGGCCAGGGCCGTTCCACCTACCGCGGCCAGGTCCACATCCCGAAGCACCTCAAGGGTTGCAAGAACAACACCGAGTGCGACGCGCTGCTGATCAACACCAACAGCCGCACCGACACCTATCCCGCCATCTCCGTACGCGGCGACAAGAACGCCACGCAACACGAGGCGAGCGTGTCCAAGGTTTCCGAGGACATGATCTTCTACATGCAGCAGCGCGGCCTTACCGAGGCCCAGGCGATGAGCCTCGCCGTCAACGGCTTCATCAACGACCTCGCCCGCCAGTTCCCGATGGAATACTCGGTCGAGCTGAAACGACTGATCGACCTCGAAATGGAAGGATCCGTCGGCTGACGCTCCATTAATGATTCATGATTAATGAAGGGTGATTTTCCGATCCTCCGCCCAATCATTGATCATGAATCGTAAATCATAACTATTTCCGATGTCCGCTGTCACCACCACTTCCCTCACCGGTTCCTTCACCCGCGAAGCCTTCCAGGCCCACCTCGGCCGGGTCGCCCATCTGCCCGCCTGGTGGCTCGCCCGCAAGCAGGCCGCGTATGAGCGTTTCTCCACCCTGCCGATGCCCAAGCGCACCGACGAGGGCTGGCGCTTCTCCAACTTCGGCGCGCTCACCCTCGACGGCTTCGGCTTCCCCGCCACCTCGGTCAAGCCGGCCCAGCTCGCGGTATCGGCTGCGGCCACGATTGCCTTCGTCAACAACCGCGTCGTCCATCAGGACAAACTGCCCGAGTCACTCGCCCGGCGCGGCGTCATCTTCGACACCCTGCAGAACGCCCTGGTCAAGCATGCCGACCTCGTGAAGGCGCACCTGCTCGCCCAGCCTTCCAAGCTCGGTTCCGACAAGTTTGCCGCCCTGCATGAGGCCTTCCTAGAGGACGGCGCCTTCGTGTACGTGCCGAAGGGCGTCGAGGTCACCGAAGTGCTGGCCGTCCATCACCAGGCCGACGGCCAGGGCACGGCGGTCTTCCCGCACACGCTCGTCGTCACCGAGGACAACGCCAAGGTCACCGTCGCCGACTTCTTCAAGTCCGTGGCCCAGACCCCGGACGCCAAACCCCAGACCCAGTTTGCCTGCGGCGGCAACGACCTCTACGCCGGTCACGGCGCGGCCGTCACCTACGTCGCCATGCAGGACTGGAGCCGCGACACGCTCTCCTTCCAGTTCAACGCCACCGTCGCCCGCCGCGACGCGAAAGTCCTTTCCCTCAATCTCCACGCCGGTGCGCGTCAGGCGCGACACGAGAGTTTCTCTCAGTTGTCAGCGCCTGGCGCTCACTCGGAGATGCTCGCGCTCACCGTGGCCCACGGCACGCAGGAGTTTGACCAGCGCACGCTGCAGATCCACCAGGCGCCCAACACGGGCTCGAACCTGCTCTACAAAAACGCGCTCCTCGACCAGGCCAAGACCATCTTCTCCGGCCTGATCGTCGTCGATCCCGACGCGCAGAAGACCGACGCCTACCAGAGCAACCGCAACCTCATGCTCTCCGACGAGGCCGAGGCGCACTCCCTGCCCGGTCTGGAGATCCAGGCCAACGACGTCCGCTGCACGCACGGCGCCACCAGCGCCCGCATCGACCGCGAGCAGGAATTCTATCTCGAGGCCCGCGGCATCAAGCCCGCCCAGGCCCAGGAGCTCCTCGTCTTCGGCTTCTTCGAGGAAGTCCTCGGCAAGATCGAGAACGAGGCCCTCCACGACAGCCTCACCGAAATCATCCGCCAGAAATTCAAAGAATGATTCCTCCCCACGGAACACGCGAAACAACACGGAACAAATTCATGGTTTGTTTCGTGCCCTTGCGTGCATTTAGTGGGAAATTCCTCCCATGAGCGACAACCGCGAACGCACTCTCTCCCGCGACGTCAACGCGTCGCAGATCCCCTCGGGCGACAAGCACACGCTTTTCGCCGGCGCCAAGGTGTTCATCCACCAGGTGCTCGGCGGCAGCTACACCGTGCAGACTGACACCGGTCTCTACCGCCTCGACGGCAAGGACGCCGACGCGATCGGCGAGAAGGTCAAGGATCACACGGTCCAGGCCGCCACGCTCGCGGACGGCGCGCCCGACCCGGAGGCCGTCTGGGCCCAGATGCGCCAGGTGTTCGACCCCGAGATTCCGGTCAACATCGTCGACCTGGGTCTCGTCTATTCGATGGATATTTCCAAGGAGGATGACGGCGGCCACAAGGTCGACGTCGCCATGACCCTCACCGCCCCCGGCTGCGGCATGGGCCCGGTCATCGCCGAGGACGCCAAGTCCAAGATCCTCCTCGTCCCCGGCGTCGCCAACGCCGAGGTCCGCATCACCTGGGAACCACCCTGGAACCAGAGCATGATCAGCGAAGAGGGAAAGATGAAGCTCGGGCTCATCTGACCACCGGGCGGGATCACCGATCCCGCCTTTATTGCGCACGGAAAAGACCCGCGCTCCGATCAACCGATTTGGAGGGCTGGTCTCCTGACCAGCCGCCGCGGTCTCCACTGGGAGAGGGACCCCGTACGACGATCGCAACTGAATCTGCCTCTCGATTCTCCAATAACGGTGCGGTTATCAGGCGGATTCCAAAAAATGGACCAGATCACCGCCCTGGGGTCGCCAACACGGCGTTGAAGTCCTCCATCGCGCGCAGGAGCCGGCCGAGCCGTTGCCGGCCCGTCGTGTTCAGCGCCATCGCCGCGTTGAAGTAGCCATGGATGAAATGATACGCCCGCGCATCCACGCGCCCATGCTGGCTCACAAACGCCTGGCGAAAAAGCGCGTGCCAGTTGCGATCCCGGAAAGGCGCCAGCCCGGGATCCTCCGTCCGGATGCGGCAGCGGTATTGACCGCTCCCATCCCCAAGACCTGCCACGTCGATCAATTCAGTCCGTAGCGCCATCAGTTCGCCGGTCGCATAGGATTCGTATTTCACCAGGTCCCACAGCGGCAGCCCGAAGGTCACACCGGCCACGGAAACAACATCGATCAAAACCAGCCGCGGCTCCCTCCCGTCCAGGGTCAGCGGACGCCACAGAATGTTCTCGAGATGGAGATCCCCGTGCAATCGCACCGCCGGCGTCGTGTCGATCAACTGCAGGAGGTTCGTGTCGCGAACAATCTGTTCGAACGCCACCCGCGGTCCGCGCACCGTCCGGCCGTTCAACCCGATCGTTTCCGCGTCGACCAGCACGGCATAGGCCGGATCGACCACGAGGCCGTCCAACGACTGCCTCACTGCTCCGGTCATGTGCCGCGACAGCGGCTCGCGGTTTTCGTCGACCGGCGCCGGTTCGTGCAGACAAGCGATCACGGCATCAGCCAGCTCCATCTGAAAGACATCAATTTCTTCCTGCCCGAGATTGCCCGCTCGCGCGAGCGTGCCGGCATCCCGATGATCCGGGTAATAGGGCATCTCATAACCGACATCCACCACCCCATCGACCACCCGGTCCCACCCGGCCAGCAATGGCGGCAACGCCGCCGCCGCCCGCGGCGATGCGGTCCGCAGATAATTGATTTCGCGCCGCAATGACTCCGGCCCCCACGGACGCTCGGGAGTGGCCCCCTTGCTCCGCTTGCGCACGCGTTGCGAGCCGTCGGGCAGTTCGATCAGTTCCGTCAGGTCCCAAAAGCCGTTGTTCAGGGTGCGGAGCACCCGGCCTGGACTGGGCGTGAAAACCGTTTCAGGAGACGACATCTGCCCGCGACTCTGCGAGTCACCGAGACAGTGGCAAGTCGACAGCAGCCGTCGGCCTGACGCGTTCTCAGAAAGTTCCTGCCACCTTCCAACCGATCGGCTGTTCCGCCGGCATTCCGCAGTATTGCTGCAAGGCCTTCTGGAAAAAGGGACCCTGGATCGCCTCGCCGAAAGAAGCTTCGAGCAACTTGGCGAGACCCGGGTCGTCCTTGCGCATCACCAGAGTGACGATGCCCTTCTCATCACCGGATTCCGGCACCGCCCGGATGATCGTGAACGCCGCGCTGACCATCGTCTTCGGCACCTTGCCGCCGATCACGACCGCGGCATCATAGGCCCCGGTCCCGAGACCCCAGCCAGCCCGGGATCCGTCCATTTTCAGTGGCTTGACCGGGCTCGGCATCTTGGTGTGTTGGCTCAGCACAAAACTCAGGCTCTCCTTGAAGGCGTCCGCCACCTGGTCACTCACGGGATTCTTGCGGTCCAGATCAACCACGGCGAGCGACAGGGCGCGACTCGCCTCGACCCGGAGACCCTCATTTCCCTCTGCGAAGGAGTGGGAGGAACCAAACGACAGGACAGCAGCGAGAACAATGGCAACGAGGTTGGCTTTCATGCGTGGGTACGGAGTGATTGACACCTGCTTCGTCACTTTCGCGGAAAACTTGATTCCGATCTGCGCCACCGCCGGAGCTCCGTCCAAAATTAGTGCAGAATTACCGCGGGCGCACCCAAGCCTGTCTCGACAATGCCCGCTGTTTGGGCGTTGGTTCCTTTACCCCATGCTACGCCTCTTTACCGATCCCCACGGTTTGCTGTTGGAACATGCCGGCTCCGTCCGGCGCCCCACCAACGGGCTGACCATCGACATCCTTTTCACTGCCGCCCAGCCCCTCGCGCTGGCCCGCACCGCGTGGGCCACCGGCCTGCCGGCCGACCTGCCCAGCCAACCCGGCGCCCCCATCGGCACGCAGGAGGTCTGGGCCGCTGGCGTCACGTATCTGCGCAGCCGCACGGCGCGCATGGAGGAGTCCAAGGACGCCGGCGGCGGCACGTTCTACGACAAGGTCTACAATGCGGCGCGCCCGGAGCTGTTTTTCAAGGGCACGCCCCACCGCGTCGCCGGCCCCGGCACGCCCGTGCGCATCCGCGGTGATTCCAAATGGAACGTCCCCGAGCCCGAGCTGACGCTGGCGATCAACAAGGAGGGACGCATCTTCGGCTACAGCGTCGGCAACGACATGAGCTCGCGCGACATCGAGGGCGAAAATCCCCTCTATCTGCCGCAGGCCAAGGTCTACGACCGCTCCACCGGACTCGGCCCCTGCCTCTGCATGACCGACGAACCGCTGCCGCCCACGACCACGATCGCCATCGTGATCAACCGGGACGGCGCCGCCGTGTTCTCAGGCTCCACGACCATCAGCCAGATCAAGCGCCCGTTCACCGAACTCGCCGAATTTCTGTTCCGCGACAACGCCTTCCCCGTCGGCGCCTACCTCATGACCGGCACGGGTATCGTGCCCCCCGACTCCTTCACCCTCCGCACCGGCGACGAAATCCGCATCACCATCGAGCCCATCGGCACCTTGGTGAACACCGTGGCGTGATGCCGGCCGCTGGCCGGCGATTTACGATTAATGATTTATGGTTTACGGTTTGTTCGGTTCCAGAATCGTGAATCATAAATCGTAAATCATAAATCCCATGCCCGATCCCATCCTCGATTCCGGCGACGACGCGATCTACACGCTGCGCACCACGGCGCCCGGTCCGCAGGGCAGTCTTCCCCTTGACGCCGACCAACTGCGGCGCATGGCCAGCGGCGATCTCTTCGGCTGGACCCAGAACGCCGGCATGGGTTGGTCGCCGGCCGCGATGCTGGGCAAACAGTTTCTCATTTTGAGCACCCAGGGCGGCATCCGTGCACCGGACGGCACACCGATCGCGCTCGGTTACCACACCGGTCACTGGGAGGTCGGCCTGCTGATGGAGGAGGCGGCCCGCGTGTTCACCGCGGCCAAGGCCATTCCCTTCGCCGGCTACGTCAGCGATCCCTGCGACGGTCGCACTAATGGCACCAACGGCATGCTCGACAGTCTGGCCTACCGCAACGACGCCGCCATGGTCCTGCGCCGGCTGATCCGCTCCCTGCCCACGCGGCGCGGCGTGCTCGGCGTCGCCACCTGCGACAAGGGTCTGCCCGCGATGCTCATGGCGCTCGCCGGTTCGCCCGATCTGCCGACGGTGCTCGTGCCCGGCGGCGTTACGCTGCTGGCAGAGGAGGCCGAGGACACCGGCAAGGTCCAGACTCTCGCCACCCGCTTCGCCCGCGACGAAATCACCCTCGAGCACGCCGCGGAGATGGGCTGCCGCGCCTGTGGTTCTCCCGGCGGTGGCTGCCAGTTCATGGGCACCGCGGCCACCAGCCAGGTCGTGGCGGAGGCCCTCGGACTCGCCCTGCCCCACGCCGCGCTCGCCCCCTCCGGCTCGCCCATCTGGCGCGACGTCGCCCGCCGCTCCGCCCGCGCCTTGCTCGGCCTCGACCTCGCCGGCACGGTGACACGCGACATCCTGACCGACGACTCCATCCACAACGCGATGGTCTGCCACGCGGCCTTCGGCGGCTCGACCAATCTC
>Ga0208263_100016_pt1 | contig 92228 bp, 93 predicted proteins | sample LakWasMet28_LOW6_2_FD_183872 | JGI IMG/M metagenome (GOLD analysis project Ga0208263, IMG submission 183872) | Freshwater sediment methanotrophic microbial communities from Lake Washington under simulated oxygen tension - Sediment Metagenome... | ecosystem: Environmental > Aquatic > Freshwater >... | reverse complement strand
ACATGCCGTGGTCTTCCTTGAGTGATCCGGCGAACCAGACGACGACCGCCGTGCCGAAAAGCCGGCCCACGTTCCAAAACACGCCCTGCACGCCGATGAAGGCCGCCTGTCTTTTCTCGTCGAGCGAGGTGATGTAGATGCCGTCGACACAGATGTCCTGCGTGGCGGAGGCGAAGGCCATCACCCAGAGCACCGCGATGGTGATCTGGAAGTAATTAGGCAGGGGCAGGCAGGCGGCGATGCCGGCGAGCAGCAGGGCCATGAACACCTCCATGAGCAGCACGAAGAATTTCTTCGTCCGATACATGTCGAGGAAGGCCGCCCAGAGGGGCTTCAGCGACCACGCGATGCCGATGCTGGCCGTGGCGAGCGTGATCTGGCCGTCGGTGTGGCCGAGATCCTTGAACATCGTGCCGGCCACCCAGATGACCATCGCGAAGGGAATGCCTTCGCCGAGGTAGGAGGACGGAACCCAAAGCCAGGGATTGCGAACGGGAGCGGCGGGTGAACTCATAGGAAAAACGAGGACGGGGGTGAAAGGGCCCGATCATCAGACAACGGGCCGCGCCAAAGGCAAGACCCCGGCACTCTTTCGGTAGAGTACAGGGTAACCAGGCAGACCTCAGGCCGTCCCGGAGGCTCGCGCCCAGCAGGCACCCGAATCAAGCTTGACGACCGACATTTCTGTAATTACAGAAATGTCCATGAAACTCACCCCCACCATGGAAAAGTTCATCCTCCACTGGGGAGAGATGGGCTGGCGCTGGGGCATCAACCGCTCGGTCGCGCAGGTGCACGCGCTCCTGATGCTTTCGCCCCAACCGCTCGCCGCGGACGAAATCTGCACGGCGCTCAATGTCGCCCGGTCGAATGTCAGCACCAGCCTCAAGGAACTGCAGGGCTGGGGCCTCATCCGCACGGTGCACGTCTTCGGCGACCGGCGCGAACACTTCGAGACGCTCAAGGATGTGTGGGAGATGTTCCTGATCATCCTGCGGGAACGGAAGAAGCGCGAACTCGACCCCACGCTGGCCGCGCTCCGCGAGTGCGCCGACGCCGCCGAGAGCGGCAAGAGCGACACCGAATACACCGCCCGCCGCCTGCGCGAACTCAGTGAGTTCATGGAGCTCACGACCGCCTGGGCCGACAAGGCCCAGTCACTCACCCCGTCCTCCGCCAAGAAACTTTGTGCCCTCGGGGAAAAGGTCTTCCGCCTCGTCTGAGGCGTTTGTTTGGAACCAAATTTTCTCAAATAACAGAAATAACAAAAATCAGAAAATCATCATGAAGCAGGCCAGCCCATTGCCGGTCATGGAAGGCCCCGAGGAACCCCGACCCGCGGGATCGACGCCAGCAGATCTGATGACCTGGTTCATCGCGGACTGGAGCGGCATGGTTTTCTTTCACTACCGGGTCCCGGCGACAGTGCTTCAACCCCAGGTTCCGCACAGGCTCGATCTGTACAAAGGCAGCGCGTGGGTGAGTCTGGTGTTTTTTCGCCTGGAAAAGATGCGTCCTCCGGGCACCGGGCTGCTGGGGCGCGCCCTGTTGTGGCCGATTTCGGATCACGTTTTTCTCAATGTGCGCACCTATGTGCGGGGAGCAGCCGGACCGGGCATTCATTTTCTCGCGGAGTGGATACCCAATCGCTTGAGCGCTTGGATCGGTCCGCGCACCTACGGGCTGCCCTACCGGCTCGGAACCTTCGACGCGGATCTCGTCGGAGCAGGTAACGGGATCGGTCGCATCAACCTCAAGGATTCCGCGCACGGTGCCGGGCTCAACCTGACGTTTCCAGTGCGTGCGGACAGGTTGGCGCGTGCCCAACCGAACACCGCCGAGGAATTCCTGCTCGAGCGCTACACCGCCTACACCAGCCGGGCGGGCGTGGACCGCGCCTTCCGCGTGGCCCATGAACCGTGGGAGTTTCACGCGGTGGACTGGCTGCGGGCTGACATCACTCTGTTGAAAGAAGCGTTTCCCTGGTTTGCGCACGCTGACTACGACAGCGCGCATCTTACCCCGGGATTGAGGGACGTCCGCATGAGCCGACCGATCAGACTGCACGCCCCGGTGGCGGTCCACGCAAACGCCCCACGTCTCGTCCCCACGAAGATCCGCGTCACCTGAACCGCCTTCCCCTAGCCATCCAACCAACCACCAACGAGGACATCGCCATGAACCACACCGTATTCGCCTATCTGGTCTATCTGCCGGTCGCGATCGCCATGACCATCTGGGTCGCGCGTACCTTGCATCGCAACGGACGGGTCTTTCTCGTCCAGGCCTTCCGCGGCCGCGAGGACATGGCCGACTCGGTCAACCACCTGCTCGTGGTTGGGTTTTACCTGATCAACCTCGGGTTCATCGCCACGGCGCTGCGCTACGGTGACAAACCGCACGATGCGCAGGAGGTCATCGAGTTTCTCAGCACCAAGCTCGGCATCGTCATGGTCGTGCTCGGCGCGATGCACTTCTTCAACATGTTCAACTTCGACAAAATGCGCCGCAAGGGGTTGCGCCCGGAGGCTGGCCACGTCGAACCGCCGGCCCTGACGGCGACCAAGGCCTGAACCCAGACCGGTGGAAGAGCCAACGTTGCTCTCCTCTGAACCAGCACCGCCATGAAAATCATCATCCCCGGAGGCAATGGCCAGGTTGGGCGCCTGCTCATCCGCGCGTTCGTGCGCGAGGGGCATGAATGTGTCGTGCTCACACGCAGGGCGCAGGCGGGGATAACCGGAGCGCGGGTCGTGGCGTGGGATGGCCGCACTCTGGGGCCGTGGGTGGCGGAACTGGAGGGGGCCGACGTGGTGATCAATCTGGCCGGCCGCTCGGTCGATTGCCGCTACCATGAACGCAACCTCGCCGAGACGATGGACTCACGGGTGAAATCGACCCGCGTGCTCGGACAGGCCATCGCGGCCGCGAAGCGCCCACCCCGTGTCTGGCTGCAGGCGGGCACGGCCACGATCTACGCCCACCGCTTCGACGCACCCAACGACGAGGCCACGGGAGTGATTGGCGGACTCGAACCAGGCGTGCCTGCCTTGTGGGGGCGGAGCATCGCCATCGCCCAGGCTTGGGAGAATGAAGTCAGGACCGCCACCACGCCGCACACGCGCAAAGTCATTCTCCGCTCTGCCATGGTCATGAGTCCGGACCGGGGCGGAGTGTTCAGCGTGTTGGCCCGGCTTGCATGTCTGGGGGTCGGACGTCAGGGCGACGGCCGGCAGTTTGTGTCGTGGATCCATGAGCACGATTTCGTGGCCGCAGTGAAGTTCGTGATCGCCCGCAACGACCTGAAGGGTGAGTTCAACCTGTGCTCACCTCATCCGTTGCCGAATAGGGAATTCATGGCCGCCTTGCGCGTGGCGGTCAGACGCAGGTGGGGCCTGCCGGTCCCGGCCTGGATCCTGGAGATCGGCGCCTTTTTCCTCCGCACCGAGACCGAGCTCATCCTGAAGAGCCGGCGGGTCGTCCCCGGCCGGTTGGTCGGAGAAGGATTTAAATTTCGCTATCCTCAATGGTCGGCCGCAGCAGTTGAGCTGGTCAGCCGTTCGAAAATCAAAAGTCAAAAACCATGAAGCTCACCCCGCCAAAACGCATCGCCTTGGAATCACCCGGGCCGCCGGCGCTGGGAGTTGCGCGGCTCGGGATGAGGGCGGGTACGCGGACGTTTTTTAGAAAACAAAACCAACGCCTGACGGCGTGGTACATCACTAAAGTTGGGCAATTAAACAAATGAAGACATACCTCCACATCCTATTGGTTCTTATCGCGACAGCTGCGTTTGCTGCTGCTCCATTCACGCCGCTCCAGCCCGATGAAGGCTACGGAGTTCCCAGCACCGCATGGCGCTTTGCCTCCAGTTTGTCCAAGGATGCGACCGGCGTAATCGAAATTTGCTATGTTGAGGAAGGAAGCACCGAACGCATCCTCGGTACTGTGGATGTGCGGCCATTCCTCAGCTCGGAGTCGAAGTCACCGGATTTGAGAATCCTGTTCACGAGGACAACACTAGAAGGGAAAGAGATGGTTGTTCTGCTCGTTGGGTATGGCATCCGGGCGGGCGTCTTCGTGGTTGATGTGCCCGGCTTGGCGAGCCACTCGCTGGCAGTTGCAGGAACCCCGCTGGCTGGCGCATCGGGTGAGTTCACCCTCTTAGGATTTGGCGACGGTTCGGTTGCAATAAAGCGAGATGGTATGACCGGGGTACGCGGCCGTCTCTTTTTCCGTTATATTGAAAAATCCTAATTGGGTAGTCGGGAGCGATTGGCTCACGCCATCACGTAACTGGCGTAAAGGTCCCTACCCAGCGGATGAAACCTTATTTCCGTTCTAGGGTTCGCTGCCGTTTGCTCAATCGGGGTCGTCTGGCTTGGGCAGCGATGGACGATCCACTGCACCGGTGGGTTGGGTCTCCTCATCAAGCGGCTCTCACGATAGCGGCTGCCGCAGGCCGCGGGTGAGGGCGGCGACGCAGGTTCCCAGGTTTCTAGGCGGGGTTTCGCAACCCATTTGGTCCAGCCGGTCGGAATTTCCCGGCGCTTCAATTCGGGAAAAAAGAACGATCAACTCCCAATGACGGCCCAAGGGCGGTCGCGTGAGCCGGTCACGATCGGCGGCCGGCCAGAGTTCGGTGGCACGCACCAGTCCGGCGCACCAGTCGCGGAGAGCCAGCAGGAAAAGGGGACCTTCGTCCGGGGCGAATTCTTCCTCCCACACATCGATGCAGGTGTCCGCAGGCTCGGCGGTGGAACTGATCGAATCGAGGATGAGGGTATTGATCTCGTTCCAGTAAGCCATGTAGAGGGCGTTGAATTCTTCGACCTCTGCCTGATCCCGCCAGACGCGCCCGGCCGGTCCTCCGTACAGCAGATTCAGGATGGTCAACGGGGGGACATGGTCGGGGCTGAGCAGCAGGCCGGCCACCATACCGCTGAATTCATAAAACCGGGGGACATGTTCAGGCTCTGCCTCCAGCCAATCCATGAGCTCATCCCGCGCCCGCAGACCCTCCTCGCCATCGTCGCCATCCGGGTCCTCGTAGACGAAACCGTCCGCCCCCAGCTTTGCATCCAGCATGGTGAGCACGCGCTGAACGCGTTCCTCGGAGTCGTGCGGACCACGGATGAAACGGGGCCGGCCTTCGCAGCCGTAGGTGAATTCTCGTGGACAGATCGAGGCGTCCACGCCGGAAAAAACCCGCCGCGCCTTGCGGTAGTCGCGGTGCGGGGCGAAGCCCAGCGATTCGGCGTAGGCCACCGCCCCTTCAATCAGTTTCCGGGCGCAGGCGGGATGTATGGTCACCGGTACACCGGTCGGCATGGCGACTCTGAGGTATTCGTGATAGTCGGACTCGGAAACACCGGTTGTCACGATGACGTCCTTCACCCCGAGACAGAAGCAATCGACGATCAGATGGGCGTAATCCGTGGAACCGTCCGACTTGATCCGGGCCATCACGATGTTGGCCAGACCAAGCAATTCCCACTCCTGGTCGATATGGGCATCGAAACGCGTCATGGATCGAGGATTGCCGTCACCCAGCTCGGGGAAAGGAAAAAACCGGCTCGCACCTGGTTTTGGAAGAATCCAAGTTCGGCGCATGGCATGGCGAATCGATGCAGCGGTTGTGCGGGGCGAACTGGACAACCGCGTGCGCGGTCAGGTGACGGGACGCCTCTGGCTGACCGGTCTCGAGGAGCCGATCGATCTCAAGCTCAGGGGCAATTGCTGGCGCGACCTCGCCGGACGACGGTTGGAGTTCGTCAATCCGTCACCGCAGAACGGATTTTGGGATGACCTGAATTTGCTGCAGGAAGGAGTGGTCGGAGACATCACGGCTTCGCGCAAGGTCAAGGTCCCCGACATCCCGATGGAGCAGATCGGGGAATACTATGCCGCCAAGAAGCCCTTTCCGTGGCACTGGGGGAACTCGCTCTATCTGGAATGGTTCGGGGAAGCCAACGGCCGTATCGTGCTCGAGACGGCCGCGTTTGACCTGAAGATCGTGGGGGAGCCCGCTTGGGAAATGTCCGAGGACGAGGAAACGACGCAACGCCAAGCCAACGCCGCGGCCTTGACCGCTTTCATGGCAGACCTGACCGCATCGGCGGAGGATGACGGGGCCGCGCACGAGGACACCGCATGGAACGAAGCCGCGCAGACCGAGGAGGAGGCGGAGCAGATGCAGGCCCGGAGCGAACTGTTGGCCGACCGCATCCAGGCCCGGCTGGCCCGCGAAGGTGAGGAGGCTGATTACGAAAAGATCATGGCGGAGGAGATTGCCCGCCTGAGCCGCGAGCTCGGCGAACCTGAGCCGACGCCCGAAGATCTGGCCTGGAACGCCACGTTGATCGAGGAAGCCAACCGGGCGGCCGAGGAGGCCATCGAAAACCCCGACCCGGATCTGGATGAGGAACTCGCGACCGTTCATCCGGTGGCGGACCAAGCGCGCGAACTCACGCTCCTGCTGATGGACGTGTCGGAGGAACACGGCTGGATTCCGGAGCACGCGTCCGACGAACACCCCGCGGCGGACCTGGTCAACGCCGTGATGAAGGCCGGCGTGAAACTGGCCGGCGCGCTCAACGGCCAGTCGTGGCCTCCGCCGGTGGAGTTTTGCGCCGGGATCCTCGTCCGCCTGAAAAAGGCCCGCGTCTATCTCGACGACGCCTTGCGCGCGACGGAGAGCTGCCACGAGGAAAAACTCATCCCGCCGGCGCAGATGGGTCCGATTATGGTGCAGATCATCGATCTGGAAAAGGACGTCGACGAACTCATCGACGAGTTGAGGGAACGGTTAAAAGGGAAAGCAGAGTAAGGATTCCCCGCGACAGGCTCCGGCAACCGTCCGATCTGTACCAACGGCGACCACGCCGTCGGTCTTATTGGGGATTACGCAAAGAAGCGACACACCCCGGCGCTACGCGCCACCCCTCTTCCTAGAGGGGACCCAATCAACTGGTCCGGAAATCCCCTCTAGGAAGAGGGGTGCCCGCCAGGGCGGGGTGTGTGGGAGGATCGCAATCAGGCAGTGGCCGGTGTCACTAGTTAACGTAAGTCCCAATAAAACCGAGAGGATAAACTCAAACCGGTGGCTTCCAGCGGACCAACGGCGCCTTGCCCGCGACGTACAACGGGTGACGCGGCTGGCCGTCCTTCGTGGTACCGAGACACCAGAGCTTGGAACCGGCCAGCAGGCGGGCGACGGCGGCCGCGCGGGCTTGGAATTCCCCGCCGGCGCCCCACGCGGCGACGATCTTGTCGCAGCGGGCCGCGGCTTCGAGCAGGGAGGCATCATTGCCGGCGCCGACCGGATCCGGGTCGGCCATCATCTCCTTGGGATAGGGCGTGCGCAGCCCGAACAGATTGGCCATCCAGAAACCGTCAAAGCCCTCGCGTTGGGAGAAGGAACGGATGCGCGTCAATGTCGGATCGAGCTGCTGCTCGTCGGCGGTCGAGGGATTGAGGCCGATCCACAAGATGAGCCGGTCGCTGAAGAGCGGATTCCACCGATGCACGAGTGAATAGCGATGTCGGCGGTCGGGGGAGAATTGGCAGGGGTTTTCCAAGGAGCGCGTGGGAATCGGTTGGGCGGAGCGGGTCGTCGGACTACCCCAGAATCTCCCGCAGGCTGTCCAGGTCCATCACGGTGGCCACGGACTCTTCCTGGATGACGGCGTCGGCGAGGGCGGATTTCGCGTGTTGGAGGGCGCGGATCTTTTGCTCGACGGTGTTGTCGGCGATCAACCGGTAAGCCATCACCGGACGGGTCTGGCCGATGCGGTGGATGCGGTCGATGGCCTGCGCCTCCGCCGCGGGATTCCACCAGGGATCGTAGAGGAAAGCGTAGCTGGCGGCGGTGAGGTTGAGACCGAAACCGGCGGCCTTCAGTGAAAGCAGAAAAACGGTTTTGGATTTGTCTGACTGAAACGTGTCGACGAGCTCGGCACGGTTCTCCGTCGCGCCGGTAAGGATCAGGTGGCCGATACCCGTCGCGGCGAGGCGCGTGCGGATGATTTCCAGCATGCTGGTAAACTGGCTGAACACGAGGACCTGGTGCCCCTCGTCGGCGAGTTCCTCGATGCGCTCAAGAAGCGCGTCGAGCTTCGCGCTCGGCAGCGAGGCGTGAGCGGGATCGACGAGCGCGGGGTGGCAGCAGATCTGGCGCAGGCGCATCAGGCTGGCGAGGACGTGGAAGCGCACGGCGCCGAGTTCGCCCGGCGTCTTCACGCCCAGCAGGTGCGCGCGGGCGCGCTTCAGTTCGGCGTCGTAGAGCCGGCGCTGCGGGCCTTCGAGATCGACGATGATGTCGTCCTCCGTGCGCGTCGGCAGATCGGGCGCGGCCTGGGCCTTGGTGCGGCGCAGCAGGAAGTGCTGCACGCGCCGGTGCAGGCGGGTGAGCGCGGCTGGATCGACCTCGGGATACTGGCGACGGAAACCGGGTTGATCGCCGAGGAGACCGGGCTGCGCGAAGGCAAACAGGCTCCACAGGTCCGTCAGGCGGTTCTCGATGGGCGTGCCGGTGAGCACCAGTCGGTGACGGGCGCGGAGGGAGCGCGCGACCACGGCGACCTGGCTGCCGGGATTCTTGATGAACTGGCCTTCGTCGAGCACGACGGCGTCCCATTGGGCGGCACGGAAGGCAGTGGCGTGGATCCGGAGCTGGGTGTAATTGGCGACGAGCAGCCGCGGTGCGGTGCTGCCCGCCCCGCTGATCGCCTCGGTGATGGCGCGCGGATTGGTCGGCGCGAAGGCCGCGATTTCCAGGCCGGGCGTGAACCGCGCCGCCTCGGTCAGCCAGCCATGGGTCACGCTTTTCGGGCAGACCACGAGGGCCCGGAACGGTTTGGCCTTTCCGGCCCCCAGGCTCGTGTCACGAACCTTGGCGATTTCGATCAGGTGCAGGAGCCACGCGAGCGTTTGCACGGTTTTGCCCAGGCCCATGTCGTCGGCGAGAATGCCGCCGAAGCCGTGGGTGGAGAGATGCGCAAGGAAGTGGAACCCTTCAAGCTGGTAGGGTCGCAGTTCTGCGCGGAGTCCCTGCGGCAGCGCGGGAATCGGCTGGGCCGCGAGTTGGGCGGCGCGATCCTTGAGGGCGTGGATGAGCACGGAGTCTGGCGCCACCAGCGCGTCGGCTTCCGCGGCGAGTTGCAGGGCGTGGAACCGGTGCCGGGAGGTGCGGCCGTTCAGGAGCACATCGTCAACGCCGAGGCCCAGGCGATCCAGCGCAATGGCCGACGACGGGTCGAAATCGATGGACGCCTCGAGCTTGCGCCAGCCGTGTTTCGGGAGGCTGACCCAGCGGCCGCGGGATTTCAGAAGCAGGGCGATCTCCTCGGGCGTGAGCGTGGTGTCCTTCACGCCGATGCCGACGGAGAGATCGAACCAATCGTTTTCGTTCTCGCCGGCGGAGGCGATGCCGACACTGAGATGCGCGCGCAGCGGGGCGCCCAGCAGGGAAGCGAGGTCGGGGGAAACATCGAGCGCGACGTCGTCCGGCAGCGCGTCGTGCCAGGCGATGAATTCATCGGGAAAGGAGTCCGTGACGTGACGCGTCCACGCCTCGGCCCAGCCGTCCCAAACGAGGCGGAACGAGGCAAAGCTGCCGCTGACGACCTGGGCGGCGGAGAGATCGAACTCGAGGAGCGGTGAGCCGGCGGGCCGCGGTGGCGGCGCGCCCTGCGGAGTCCACTGCCAGCCGCCCGCCTCGGTCCAGCGTTGTTCGCAGGGTGGATCTTCGGCGCGAGCGATGAGCTGCGCGTGGAAGTCCCGCTCGCCATCCTCGTAGGCCGGCGTGAGCCAACAGCGCAGGCGGGGCCGGAGCACAACGGTGCGTATTTCGGCAGTGAGTCCCGCCGGCAACCGGATGCCGGCCGCGCGCAGGCGCGGGAGCAGGCGCGCATCGTTGAGCGCCGCAGTGGGCAGATGCGATGAAGGCGCGGGCGGCGGACCCCGCCAGACGAAGCCGTCGAACAGGTAGAGCGGCTCGGGCCGCGATGCTATCAACCGCGCGCCGACGGCGAGACGTTCGTCGGGCGTGACCAGCTGGAGGTCGAGCCGGTCGGCCTTGCCCGGCGACGGGCTCGCCTGGAAGGTGAGCGGCTCGGGTTGCACCGCGAAGGGACTGCCGTCCGGCAGCACGAGCGCTCCCCGGGCGGCGGTCGTGCGCAGCAGGCCGACCACGGTTTCCTCGGGCAGCGACAGACGCGGCACGAGGGCGCGGGAATCATGGCGGCATTCGGCGGCGAACGCCGTGCCGAGCGCGGCCTCGGCGGCAGGCAGGTGTTCGAAATCGGCGGGCCGGGAGGCGGCGATGTCCGCCAGCAGCCGCTTGGGCGGGGCCTTCCAGCGCGGCTCGGCCTCGACGCGGACCTCGAGCTGCCACTTGCCATTGCCGTCGAGGCGAACGCGCAGGCCGGACAGGTTGCGCAAGGGATTGGCCGATTCGCCGGAGGGACGCTCGCCCGGCGCGGGCAGGGCACGCAACCACGCGGCGAGCCCGGGGGCCAGCGAGGTCTCCGGCGTGGGCGCCACGGGAATCGGCGGCGGGCTTGCGGTCACGCTGCGTTCCGCGGGCAGCAGGGGGATCGACGGACGGCGGCCGTCGAGCTGGCCGGCATCAACCGCCGCCAGCCAGGCAAGGCCGGAGGCATAGACGTGCTCGCAGCGGTCGAGCACCGGACACGAACAGCGCGAGGTCCAGGTGCCGCGGGTGAGAAACAGCGTGATGGCCAACACCTCGCTCCCGATGTCGAGCTCCGCCTTCACCAGGTGGTCGGCCTCGGACCACACTTCCTTCACCGCCTTCTTGCGGTAGTAAGTGCCACCCTCTTCCCGGATCTCGGCCGGGAATGTGCCCAGCCAGCCGCGCAACGCGGTGAGCGCCTGGGGCGTGCGGACACTGCGCACACTGGGCTGGCGGGGATTGGGAGGCATGCGCGTTGGCGGGCTCGATGAAGACGGACGAGCCGGGAAACGCGACCGGATGGCCGCGTCTCCCTGGGGCGGTCAGACTCAGTAAATCTGTTCCTCGAGCAGGGCGAAGAGCTCGGTTTCCGTGACACGCTTCTGGCTCATGCTGTCGCGCTCGCGGAGGGTGAAGGTGTCGCCGGGCTTCTCGATGGTGTCGAAGTCGATGGTCACGCACCAGGGCGTGCCGGCCTCGTCCTGGCGGCGGTATCGTTTGCCGATGGCGCCGCCGTCGTCGTATTGCACGGCATAGCGTTTCTTGAGCTTGGTGTAGAGGGCGCGGGCGCGATTGGTGAGCTGGTCCTTGTTCTTGAGGAGCGGGAGCACGGCGACCTTGACGGGCGCGATGCGCGGGGAAAGGCGGAGCACGGTGCGTTGCTCGACGTTGCCCTTCTCGTCCTTGACGTCCTCCACCGCGTAGGCGGCCGTGAGCACGGCGAGGAAGATGCGGTCGGTGCCGACGGCGGGTTCGATGACGTGCGGGACGAACTTCTTCTTCGTGGCCTCGTCAAACATGTCCTGCGGCTTGCCGCTGGCGTTGGCGTGCTGCGTGAGATCGTAGCTGCCGCGGGCGGCGATGCCCCAGAGCTCCTGCACGCCGAAGGGATACTTGAACATGATGTCCACGGTGCCGCGCGAGTAGAACGCGAGCTTCTCCTTCGGGTGCGTGTAGCGCGAGAGGTGGCTGTCGGGCAGGCCGATGCTGCGGAGCCAGTTCTCGCACCAGACGATCCATTCCTCGTGGGCCTTGGCCCAGTCGGCGTCCTCGTGGATAAAATATTCCATCTCCATCTGTTCGAACTCGCGGGAGCGGAAGATGAAGTTGCGCGGCGTGATCTCGTTGCGGAACGATTTGCCGACCTGCGCGATGCCGAAGGGCAGTTTAACGCGGGTGGTGTCCACCACGTTCTTGAAATCGACGAACATGCCCTGCGCGGTCTCGGGGCGGAGGTAGGCGACGGACGAGGCGTCGCTCATCGCGCCGACGTTGGTCTGGAACATCATGTTGAACGCGCGCGGGGCGGTCAGGCTGCCGGCCTCGCCGGTGGCGGGCGAAGGGATGAGCGGGATCTCGGCCTCGGTGGCCTCGGTGAAGTCCTTGACGACGACGGGGGCGAGCGTGCCTTGGAGGGCCTTCTTGCGCTTGAAGGATTCGGCGGATTCCTGAAGTTCGGCGGCGGTGCGCTCGCTCTCGAGGGCGGAGACGTAGCCGGCGACCTTGCCGTCAACCACGACGGGCGACCAGAACAGCTGGTCGGCGCGGTAGCGCTGTTTGCTCACCTTGCAGTCGACGAGCGGGTCGGAGAAACCGGCGACGTGGCCGGACGCTTCCCAGACCTTGGGGTGCATGATGATGGAGGTCTCGATGCCGACGATGTCGTCGCGGCGGTGGACCATGTCGCGCCACCAGCAGTCGCGGATGTTGCGCTTGAGCTCGACGCCGAGCGGACCGTAGTCGAAGAAGCCGTTGAGACCGCCGTAGATTTCGGACGATTGATAGATGAAGCCGCGGCGCTTCGCGAGCGACACGAGGGCTTCCATGAGGTTTGGGGTTTCGGCGGAGTCGGACATGTGGGAAAGGGAGGAGGGAGCGTGGTTGTAAAAACCGGGTTGGACAGTGAAGGGACCACCTCCGCCCCGGTCAATGCCGCGCTGCGACCTCTGGGGCCGTCTGCCCACTATTTTCGCCCCGGGCGCAGGGAATCGCCGACTTTGCCGGGAAACGAGTGGGATTCGGCCGGCCTGAATGAGGTGAATTCAAGGAATCCGGAGCGCCGGGTTACCCCGCGGGGCGCAAGACGCCAGCCGCTGCAGGTCAGCGAAGCAGGAATCCGGTCTTATTGGGGATTACGCAGAGAAGCGACACACCCCGGCGCTGCGCGCCACCCCTCTTCCTAGAGGGGACCCAATCAACTGGTCCGGAAATACCCTTTAGAAAGAGGGCCGAGGCCGTGAGCTCAGCCGAACGGATGCCCGGCAGGGCGGGGTGTGTTGGGAATGGGGTGAAAGTTGTTCCTTCTTCCGTCAGTCGATTACGCGACCCGCAATAGAACCGCCGGCGAATGCCTTCTGCTTCAGCAAGGGGCGGCGACTCCTAGGAAACAGCTCAAGGATCCGAGCTGTAGGGGCGTCCCTTGTGGACGCCCGCGGGCGCCGGCAAGCAGCGCCCCTACAAGAAATCCTTGTCGGTTTGTTTCTTCCCGTTTGGAGCAAAACGCGTTTTGCGGTTTGGGGCTGCATCGCTCCGGTTCGATATAGGGATGGCCTTGCGGACAGGGCCGAGGGTCAGGCGTTTCACTTCTTCGACCGGATGGGGATATGAACCTCGAATTGCTTGAGAAACCACGGGGTGAACGGGCCGTTCCAATAGACGGCGTAAGCGGGTCCGGTTGCCTCCAGATCGCTTCGTCCCTCCAGCCACTCCAACAGGGCCGCGCGGGTCTCGCTGAAGTTTTTCTGCGAGTAGGCCCCGCGGGCCCCGCGCGAAGCCACCTGACGTTCGGGCAGGCGGACCACACTCACCGCGCCGTCGGTCTCGCGAACCTTGGACAACTCCTCCCGCCCGACCCAGAAGTACATCGCGGCACCGTCGATCTCCGCCTCGACGGGTACGGTCATCTTGATGTCATTTGCCGAGATGTAGTTGAAGAGGGGCCGGAACAGGCGTCCGGATTGGTCGAAATAGTTTCCCTGGGCCGACGCCTTCAGCAAGGTGCCCGGCGGCAGGGTCTTGAGTTCGGTGGTCCCGGGGGCGGTGGGAGCGAAGGCTTGTTCTGTGGCCATGGAGGAAAGGGTAAAGGTGAGGAACAGGAGGCAGAGAAAGCGTAGCGGCATACCAAGGTTACGATTGGCGCGGTCCTTTGGACGTGGTGGCCAATATCCATTTGCCAGCAACCGCCGCTGCGTTCAGCTGTCTGTGGAATCTCCCAACCCATGAAATCACGTTTTCGCTTTCTGTTTCTATCCCTGTGTGTGCTCGGCCTGTTCACGGGCCGGGCCCTGGCCGCCACGCCTGGCTACAAGGTGATTGTGGAGATTGCCTTCGATGAAAAAGGCGCCGCGGAGGACGGCAAGGTGGTGGAGACCGACGATCCCTCCGGGTCCCAGGTGCTCAACCAGATCGCCCTCAATCTGGCGGCGCAGGTCAAGCAGCCCCCGCGGACCGACAAGGAGGGCAAGCCGATGAAATTCAAGGTGCGGGCGCCTTTCAATTTCCCGGTGGAGGAGGATGAAGGGGCGGCGGCGAACAACGCGCCCAAGCCGGCGTTGCGCCACGCGACGCAACCCATCTATCCCGAGAATCTCGCCGCGGCGGGCACCGTGGGCGGAGCGATTTTGGAGCTGACGATCGGTGCCGACGGCCGCGTGAGCCGGGCCAATGTGCTGCGGTCCTCGCACACGGAGTTCGCCACCGCGGCGCAGGCGGCGGTGTTGCAATGGGAGTTTGCGCCGGCGCAGAAAGACGGCGTGGCGGTGGAGAGCCGCTGGCGCGTGGCCGTGAATTTCTCGGTGGACGGCAAGCAGCCGGATTGGAAGTGGCTGGTCGCCCCGCGCCCGAGCCTGGGCGCCTTCACCGCCGTGCGCGCGAAGTTGCCAGCGGAAGCGGCCGCGCCAGCGCCCGCCGAAGCCAAGTAAGGGCTGCGGCCGCGCCGCGCGCAAACGGGGCGCTTATGCCACGGGCGGCGGTGCGCCGGCTTGCCAAAGCGGCCGGCGTCTTGGCAGGTTGGTTTCACACGGGCCGTGTAACCAATCCCCATCCCCATGCTATCCTGCCCCAAGCTGGTTCGCGCCGTGATTGTGCTGGCGCTCGTCACGTCCCTTGCTGTCGCCAACGATGCCCCGACGCCGCCAAATCCGGGCGCCGAAGTGATGCCGGATATCGGCCCGGCGATCTTGCGTGACTGGATCCAGCCGGAGTATCCCGCCGAGGCGCGCAAAGCCAAAGTGGAGGGAACCGTGACCGTGCGGTTTGTGGTTGAGACCGATGGCACGGTGTCACGCGAGAATGTCGGGAAAAGCTCTGACGATCGCTTCAATGAGGCGGCGCTCGCGGCCGTGAGACGGTGGAAATTCAAACCGGCGACCGAGGACGGCGCCACGATCGCCTCGGCCATGCAGGTCAAGGTGGTCTTTGCCCTCGCGCAGCTGAACCAGAAGTCCGTGCCGATTTATCCTCCCCAAGCTGAGCAGCCGGTCGCCTTCAAGGTCACGCCGGCGAAGGAGAAAGGCAGCATTGATCCCGACTACCCGGCCGAGTTGGAGGAAACCAAACTGCCCGGCGAGGTGCACATGGAGTTCATCGTGAACGAGGAGGGCAAGGTGGAGCAGCCCCGCGTCCTGTGGGCCACGCACCCGGCGTTTGTCGAAACCTCCCTGCGCGCGATCCGGCGGGCGGAGTTCGCGCCGGCGCACCAGGGTCCGCTCCCGAGGCGGTCCGTGAAGCGGTACCCGGTGGGTTTTGAGAGTTTTGGCGCCAAATCGGCGGACATCCTGGCGGCGAACCACCTCACCATCGTTTCCCAGGAACCGCCCGTGATTTTGCCGCGACCGTTGATGCTGATCCAGCCGGTCTATCCGCCAGCGCGCTATCTGGCGCGCGAGACGGGCAGCGTGACGGCCGAGTTTGTCCTGGATGAGAAGGGCCGGCCCACCCACATCGGCGTGGTGGCGGCTGATCAGCCGGAATTTGGCGCCGCCATGGTCGCGGCGATCGAAGCCTGGGTCTTCAAACCTGCGCAGGGTGATAACGGTCCCGTGCCGGTGCGGCTCCGGGTCACGCATGATTTTGCCGTGCTTTCCGACCAGCCTGAATACCGGCTGGCGGAATTGTTGAAACCGGATGGACCGGGCATCAGCGGGCCCGCCGGACTCGACCAGAAGGTCACGCCCCTGTGGCGAGGGTTTCCAGCCTATCCCCAAGCCTACAAGGATCAGCCAAGGGACGGACAGGCCCAGATCGAATTCATCATTGATCGCAACGGCCGCTCGCGGTTGCCCAGAATCCTGTCCTCGACCGACGAGGCCTTTGGGTGGGCCGCGGTCACGGCCATCAGCCAATGGGTGTTTGAACGTCCGACCCGGGGCGGGGCGCCGACGGATATCAAGGTGCGCATCCCGGTGGGATTTACCCCACCGCCAAAAGAATAACGCCATCGGCCGCCGCGGCGGGCGACCTTCGGCAAGCTGCGGCCCAATCCGCCATTATTGAGGATTACGCAAAGAAGCGACACACCCCGGCGCTACGCGCCACCCCTCTTCCTAGAGGGGACCCAATCAACTGGTCCGGAAATCCCCTCTAGGAAGAGGGGTGCCCGCCAGGACGGGGTGTGTGTGGGAGCCTCGAAATCAGGCAGTGGCCGTTGTCACTTGTTAGCGTAAGTCTCAATAAGAGGTAGCGGCCCGATTGCGGCTGGCGCCGCCAGCCCGGCCTGTCCATCCGCAGGGCACCCCGCCGGAGCCAGCGTCCGCGGCAAGGGGTTGCCTGGAGGCGCCTCCACTTCGCGCTTGCGGGGTGGGCCGGCCGGGCAAGCGTGGCAGATCATGAAAGTATCGTTCACCGCGAAGGAATACCGCCAGCTCCTCGAGCTGGTGCATCTCGGCATGTGGACCGTCACCGGCTACCAGGGTGAGGACACCGCCGCCGCGAAGCGCTACTTCGCCCTCGACCAGCGGTTGCTCGGCATGGCCACCGAGATGGGCTGCGCCGATCTGGTGGAGGAGCGGGAGGATGCCACCCTCCAACCCGCGCCCAAGCTTTCCGAGGACGATCGCGTGCGCGACATTCAGAGCGAGTTTCAGAACGACGTTTTCTGGCACGAGTTGGTGGCGCGGCTGGCCGACCGGGAGTTCGCCGGCGACCAGGCCAGGCGCACGATGGAGACGCCAGGCGTCGAGCCGCCGCTGTCCCGCGACGAGCAACTCAAGAAGATTGAGGACCGCTATTGGAAGGAGTTCGAGAAACACGACCTCGCGCACGTTTTCCTGCTGCGCGGCGGACGCGGGTGAGTGGTGGCGCGGGTCATGGGCCGCCGGACGTGGTGGGCGTCAGGCTGGACAAACGCCGACGGGACGAAGCGGCGCCGGCATTGACACCTTGGGGCGAATTTGCGGTCTGTAATCCAGCAACCCCTGCGCTTCCATGAAAAGTTTTTCCCTGTTTGCCGCCTGGTTACTGATGCCCCTGGCCTTGTTTGCCGCTGATCGCGGCTGGAAGGTGGATCCGTCGCGGTCCTATGTGGATGTGGATGTCAGCGTAACCGTTGGCTCCTTCACGGCGCGGTTGGAAAAATACGACGCGGTCCTGCGGATCGATGAAAAGGAAAAGATCAAGCAGGGGGGCTCGTTTGCCTTCAAGTTTTCCGACCTGAAAACGGGCGATACGGAACGCGACCGCGCGATGATCGACTGGCTGGGCGGCGGTGAGCCGACCGGCAAGTTCGTGATCGGCATTCTGGCCGTTACACCGTCCGGACAAGGACAGGTCACCGGCAACCTGACGATTCGCGACAAGGCCGTGTTGGTGGAGTTTCCCGTCAACGTCACCCAGGCCGACGGCGCCTATGTCGTCACCGGCGAGGCCGTCATCGATTACCGGAAGTGGGACCTGAAGGTCCTCCGCCGTGGTTTCGTGATCAAGGTGGACCCGATGGTCAAAGTGCGCTTCAAGCTCACCGGCGTGCCGTTCGACCTGCCGGTGGAGAAGTGAAACGGGCTACGTAGGTGTACGTTGTCGGGTTTCGTTACAGCCTTTAAGGCTATTTAATATACTCTGTATAAGCCTATTGCGCGTTTTTGTGTATTTGTTTCTTTCGTGTCCGTAAGCGAATTTTTCGCTTTGGAGGAAAGGTAAAATTCTTACGCGCATGTAATGGAAATAATAACAATTATAAATAGCTATTGTATAGCGTTTTATAAATTAGAAACCAAAATCACTCACGTTTGGCCCAGTTAAAGCAACGAATGTGTAACACGGTTGGCTTCACCTACACACAGGCTTTCAACCTAACCCAAATAACACATGAAAAAGATCAAATCCCTCCTCATTGGTGCGCTCCTCGGGGCGGCCGCGGTGGTCCCCAGCTTCGCTGGTACCATCGACTTCGAAAACATGCCGGATGCTTACCTCTACTACGGCGGTCAGACCAATTTCGGCAACTATTGGGAGGGAGTCTGGTTCGGGCCGTCCTCCACGATTCTTGATGTTGTCCGCGGTGGCTACAACAGCGGTGGCTATCCTCCCCACTCCGGCACTTCAGTTCTCTTCTCCATTTCGAATCCTTACATCGACGCGATCTTCGACAACACGATCGATTTCATGAGTTTCTGGTATAGCGCCCCAGGTGCTTTTAATGTCTCCGCGTACGATAGCTCAGATAATCTTCTGAGTTCGCAAGATCTGGCATATGTGTATGGCAGTAATGCCTTCGTGTCTGTCAGCAGTGCCAACAAGGACATCAAGCGTGTCCGTTTTTCTGGCACCGGCAATTACTTCACGATCGACGACATCACCGCTGACATCGTCACGGGTCGTCCGAAGGGAGAAAGCGTACCTGACACGGGTGCCACCCTGGGCCTGCTCGCGTTCGGTATCGCCGCTCTGGCCGGTCTCCGCCGCAAGATTGCCGCCTAAGGCATAGACCAAAGTACAATTCTCAAGCCCACGGCGTCAGCCGTGGGCTTTTTGCTTTTCTCGGAAGACTTACCCGCCGCGAATATCCAAACGAAAAACCGGACCAACAGGCAAAGGGGCGAACGGTTCCCCGGTTTGTCCTGGTCGAGATCAGGCGACGGCCGTTCGCTAATGACCAATTCCCAGCCTATTTCTTCGGCGCGTGGCGCTTTTCCAAGACGCTGATGGCATCGATCAGCGAGAGCTTTTTGGCGCGGAGCAGCACGATGAGGTGATAGAGCAGGTCGGCGGCCTCGCCGGCGAATTCCTTGTTGTCCTTCTTCATGGCTGCGAGCGCGGTCTCCACACCTTCCTCGCCGACCTTCTGGGCGCAGCGGGCGATGCCTTCCTGCACGAGGCGGACAGTGTAGCTGGATTTGTCCCCGCTCTTGATGCGGGCTGCGACCACACTGTCGAGATGCGCGAGAAAACCGGTGCCGGTGGCGCCCTCGTCTCCGAAGCAGCTCACCGTGCCGCGGTGGCAGGTCGGGCCTTCGGGGTTGGCCTTGATCAGCAGGGTGTCGTTGTCGCAGTCGACCTGGACGGACACGACCTTGAGGAAGTGTTTCGACGATTCGCCCTTGGTCCACAGGCGTTGCTTGGTGCGGCTGAAGAAGGTGACCTTCTTGGAAGAGAGCGTCTTCTTGAGGGCGGCGGCGTTCATGTAGCCGAGCATCAGCACCTGCTGCGTGCGGGCATCTTGCACGATGGCCGGCACGAGGCCGTCGGTTTTCTTCCAGTCGATTTTCGGGAGTTTCATAAGTAGGTCCGGTCTTTGACCGGACCAGGCCAGTCAAAGACTGGCCCTACTCCGGCGCTGGTGAATAAGGATTTCAAATCAGGGACGCACGATCACGCCCTCAGCGGTGAGATACTGTTTCAGGGTGGGAATGGGAATTGCCCCGCTATGGAAGACGGACGCGGCGAGGGCGGCGTCGACGCCGGCTTCGCGGAAGACGTCGCGGAAATGTTCGGGCGCGCCGGCACCACCGGAGGCGACCAGCGGGATGGTGAGCACGGCGCGCACGAGCTTAAGCTGCGGCAGGTCGTAGCCCTTGCGCTCGCCGTCCTGGTTCATGCAGTTGAGCACGATCTCGCCGGCGCCGATTTTCTGCGCCTCGCGGGCCCAGTCGACGGTGCGCCAGCGCGTGCCGCGGGTCTTGGTCGGGTCGCCGGTGAACTGCTTCACGAAGTAGTCGCCGTTCTCGTGGCGGCTGTCGATGCCCACGACCACGCATTGTGAACCGAATTCCGCAGCGAGCTCGCTGAGCAGGTCGGGGTTCTCGATGGCGGGCGAGTTGAGCGACACCTTGTCGGCGCCGCTGTGCAGCAATTTGCGGGCGTCGTCGAGCGAGCGGATGCCGCCGGCCACGCAAAAGGGAATGTCGATGACCTTGGCGACACGCGTCACCCACTCGGTCGAGACCGTGCGGCCGTCGCTGCTGGCGGTGATGTCGTAAAACACCAGCTCGTCGGCGCCGGAGTCGCGGTAGCGCTGGGCGAGATCGATGATGTCACCCATGTCCACGTGGTTGCGGAACTGGACACCCTTGACGACACGACCGTCACGGACATCGAGGCAGGGTATGAGTCGGCGGGCTAACATAAGGATAAGGACCAAGTATCAAGTGCCAGGTGCCAAGGACCAAACGGCAGAAGCGGCAGGCCGGAGTTCGAATCGAAAGGCGGAAAGGAGCCGCACTCGGCTTCAGCGAGGTTGATCGTTCCTAGGGAATGGGGATTTCTTGGCACTTGGACCTTGTTACTTGGTACTTTCAGCAGGCCAGTGCCTGCTGGAGCGTGAATTTCTTTTCATAGAGGGCGCGGCCGACGATGGCGCCGGCGGAGCCGGTCGTCTTGAGCACCCGCAGGTCGTCCAGCGAGGAGACGCCGCCGGAAGCCTGGATCTGCAGCGAGGGGAATTTTTTGACGAGCTGGGCGTAGAGGGCGGAATTTGGGCCTGTCAGTTTGCCGTCGCGGCTGATGTCGGTGCAGAGGATGTGCACGAGTCCGGCCGCCAGGTAGCCGGTGAGGAAATCGTCGAGTGCCACGCCCGTGGTTTCCTGCCAACCGGCGGCGGCGATGCGGGGCACGCCGGCCTCGTCCAGACGCACATCGGGCGACAGGATGATGCGCTCGGGTCCGAACTGCTTCAGCCAGCCGCGCATAAGGTCGGGTTGCCGCACGGCGAGGCTGCCCACGATGACCCGCTTCACCCCGGAGGCAATGAGGGTGGCCACCTGCGCTTCGTCGCGGATGCCGCCGCCGGTCTGGACGCGCAGACCGCTCTCGCGGGCGAGTTTTTCCACGAGGGGCGTCTGCCGTTTGGTCGGATCCTTGGCGCCGTCGAGATCGACGACATGGAGCCAGGTCGCGCCGGCAGCCTTGAAGTCCTTGGCCACGGCCAGCGGGTCGTCGCCGTACGATTTCTCCTGGTCAAATTTACCCTCGGTGAGGCGCACGACGCGGCCGCCGCGCAGATCAATGGCGGGATAGATTATCATGAGGCAATCAGTCCTAAGTAGTTTAATAGACTACTTGTGAATTGGTGGTTCATACGGGCATCTCCAGGAAGTTTTTCAGCAGTTGGGCCCCGGCGGCACCGGAGCGCTCCGGGTGGAACTGCACACCGGAGAAGTTGCCGCGCTGGACGACGGCGGCGAAAGGCGTGCCATGCTCGCAGCTGGCGAGCGTGTAGGCGTTCACCGGGCCGGCGAAGCTGTGGACGAAATAGAAGCGCGTGGTCGCATCAAAGGTGTTCAGCAGCGCGGAGGACTTTCTGAACTCCAGGGTGTTCCAACCCATGTGCGGCACGGTGATGCCGGGGGATTCCGGCAGCAGCGCGACGCGGCCCGGCACCAGGCCGAGCGAGGAGGTTTCGCCCTCGGCAGAGGAATCGAACAGCAGCTGCATGCCGAGGCAGATGCCGAGCACGGGCTGCGTGAGGCCGCGGACGCACTCCACGAGCCCCTTGGCGTGCAGGCGCTTCATGCCCTCCTGCGCCGAGCCGACGCCGGGGAGAATGACCCGGTCGGCGGAGCGGATGATGGCGGGATCCGCGGTGAGTTCACTGGCCACGCCCAGCCGCTCGAGTGCGAAACGCACCGAGGCGATGTTGGCGCCGCCGCTGTCAACGATTGCGAGCATAGGATAAACTCCAAAGGCCAATGGCCAAATTCCAAACACTTTCGAAAAGGCAGGCTTCGAACTTTGGTTTGATTTTCTGCACTGGAAAATTCCTTGGCATTTGGACTTTTGGTTTTTGCGATTTGGCCCGCATAGCGGGCCCTTAGAGCACGCCCTTCGTGCTCGGGATGTCGCTGCCGGCGCCGCGCGCGACGGCGGGTCGCAGGGCGCGGCCGAAGCATTTGAAGAGGGACTCGATCATGTGGTGGGTGTTGTCGCCCTTCACGGACATGTGGAGGGTGGCGCCCAGCGTGGTCGCGAGTGACTGGAAGAAGTGCGGCACGAGTTCGCTCGGCAGCTGGCCGACGTTCTCGCGGGGAAATTTGCCTTCGAAGACAAAATAAGGCCGGCCGCTCAGGTCGATCGCGGCCTGCGCAATCGCCTCGTCCATGGGCATGGTGAAACCGTAGCGACCGATGCCGCGCTTGTCGCCGAGCGCCTGCTTGAGCGCCTGACCCAGCGCGAGACCGACGTCTTCGACCGTGTGGTGCTCGTCAATGTGCAGGTCGCCGGTGCACTCGATGACGAGGCTGATGCCGGCATTGCGCGCGATCTGGTCGAGCATGTGGTCGAAGAAACCGAGACCGGTCGCAAACCTCACGGGGGCGACGGCATCCAGATCCACCGCGACGGAAATTTTCGTCTCCTTGGTCTGGCGCGCGATCGTGGCGCGGCGCGGGGCGTCGGCGATCTGGCAGGCGATCTCGGTCCAGCCGAGATTCTTCTGTTTGTAGCGCAGGCCGGTCACCCCGAGGTTGATGGCGAGTTGGAGGTCGGTCTCGCGATCGCCGATGACGTAGGAGGCTTCGCGCGACCAGGAGGTGTCCTTCAGGTAATCAAGCAGCAGGCCGACCTTGGGTTTGCGACAATCGCAACGGTCGGCGGCCGTGTGCGGGCACACGCGCACGGCCTCGAAGGCGATGCCCTGCGAGGCGAGGATGTCGATGAGCAGGTTCTGCAGCGGACGGAATTCCGTTTCGCGAAAACTTGGCGTGCCGAGTCCGTCCTGGTTGGTCACCATGACAAAGGTGTAGCCGGCGTCGCGCAGGCGGAGCAGGGCGGGCACGACCTCGGGTTCCAGCGCGAACTTGTCGAGCCGGTCGATCTGAAAGTCGGCGGGCTCGGTGATGAGCGTGCCGTCACGGTCGATGAAGAGGATCTTTTTCATGGGTCAGGTCAGGAATTTTCAGGGCAGCGCCAGGCGGGATCATCACGCCCGGGCCAGGACCTCCAGGGTTTGGTCGTTTTCTTCCGGGGTGCCGACCGTGATGCGGACGGTGTTGGGGACGTCCTTGCTACGGTCGCGCCAGATGATGCCGGCGGCGCGGCCGGCGGCCATCACGCGGGCTGAGTCGGTGACTTCGAGCAAGATGTAATTGGCATCGCTCGGCCAGACGGTCTTGACGACGGCCAGCTTGGGCAGGGCGGCCATGAGGCGCTGACGTTCGGCGACGAGCAGGGTCACGGACGCGCGGGCGGCCGCCAGGCCTTCCGCACTCAGGGCGGCGAGCGCCGCGGCCAGCACCGGCGCGGGCACCGGGTAGGGGGCGATCACCTTTTGCAGCACGGCGATGACGGCAGGATCCGCGAGGGTGGTGCCGACGCGCGCGCCGGCGAGACCGAAGGCCTTCGAAAGCGTGCGCAGCACGACCAGGTTGGGGTTCTTGGCGATCTCGGCCGCGAGGCTCGGGACACTGGCGAAATCCACGTAGGCTTCGTCGACCACGACCATGGCACGGCCGGCGAGTGAGCGCACCAGGTGCAGCACGGTGGCGCGATCCAGCAGCCCACCGGTCGGGTTGTTGGGCGAGCAAAGGAAAACGAGTTTAACCGCAGGCGTCACGGCCCGGAGCACGGCATCGGCATCGAGACCGAAGTTCGCATTGCGAACAAGCGGGGCGGTCACGACCTTTGCGCCCTGAATGCCGGCGGCCACGACGTACATGCCGTAGGTCGGGGGCGTGATCAGAATCGCATCGCGGTCGGCGCGGCAGAACGTGCGCAGCAGGAGGTCGATGCCCTCGTCGGAACCGCGCGTGACCAACGCCTGGGCCGGAGTGACCCCGTAGAGGGCGGCCAACTTGGCCACCAGTTCGGGTGGCTGGGGATCCGGGTAGCGGTTCAGCAGCGGCTGGTGCACCATCGGGGTCTCCGGATTCTCGTTGGCGTCCAGCCAGACGCGGCCGCCTTTCGATTCCTTGCGGGCGGAGCTGTAGGGCGCGAGCGCGAGGATCTCGGGACGCACGAGGGCGAGAACTTGTTCAAGGGCGGTCATGAGATGGGCGGGGCGGAGCGGCGGGGACGGCCCGCCCCACCAGTGACGATTTTGTCCAGCCGCACCCGCACGGCGCGCTGGTGGGCGGTGAGGTTTTCGGCGAGGGCCAGGCGCTCGACCACGGGGCCGAGCTTCTGCAAGCCGCGCGGGCTGGCGGTTTGCACGGTCATCGTGCGGAGGAAATCCGTCAGGCCCAACCCGGAGCAGGCGCGGGCCCAGCCATAGGTGGGGAGGACGTGATTGGTGCCGCTGGCGTAGTCACCGAGTGATTCGGGGGTGAGGTCGCCAAGGAAGACAGAGCCCGCGGTGGTGATGCCGGGTAAAAGTGAGCGCGGCTCGGTGACCTGGAGAATCAGGTGCTCGGGCGCGTAGCGGTTGGCGATGGCGACGGCTTCGGCGGTGGACCCGGCGAGGATGATCCGGCTCTTGGTGAGGGCCTCGGTTGCGATGGCCCCACGCGGCAGCAACGCCAGCTGGAGTTGCAGTTCAGCTTGAACCCGCGCGGCGAATTTTTCGGAAAGGGCCACGAGCACGACCTGCGAATCGGGACCGTGTTCGGCCTGCGAGAGCAGGTCGGCGGCGACAAAGGCGGGGTCCGCGAGGTTGTCGGCGATGACCATCACCTCGGAGGGCCCGGCCGGCAGGTCGATGGCGGCGCCGGCCGCATCGCGCGAGACCTGGAGCTTGGCCTCGGTAACGAAGCTGTTGCCCGGGCCGAAGAGCTTGTCGCATTTCGGCACGCTGAGGGTGCCGTAGGCCAGGGCGGCGATGGCCTGGGCACCGCCGAGCTTGAAGACCTCGGTGATGCCACAGAGCTGGGCGGCGAAAAGAATCCACGGACTGACCCGCCCGTCGCGGCCCGGCGGCGTGCAGAGCACGCGCACGGGATTGCCCGCGATCTGGGACGGCACGCCGAGCATGAGCGCGGTGGAGAAAAGCGGCGCGCTGCCGCCCGGCACGTAGAGACCGACGCGCTCGATCGGGCGGGAGACTTTTTCGCACACGACCCCCGGCGTGGTCTCGACGCGGATCGGGGCCGGACGCTGGGCGAGGTGAAACTGGCGGAGGTTGCGGTAGGCGGTGCGCAACGCGGCCTTGTCCGCCGGCTTGAGCGCTTTGCCCGTGGCGGCGAATTCGTCGGCGCCGACACGCAGGGTCGTCAGTTTGGCGCCGTCCAACTTCTCCGTGAGCCGGCGCAAGGCGACGTCGCCCCCTTCACGGACATCCCGGATGATATCCGCCACGATGGCAGCCGTCTGCGGCTGCGCCTTTTGCGCCGGGCGGGAGAGCGCGGCGCGGCGGGCGGAAGCGGAGAGGGATTTCCAGACGAGGAGTTTCATTTTATCGGGTCATCCTGAGTGTAACGAAGGATCCGGAGTGATTGTCGCCGGCGGGCATGCAGATGGATTCTTCACTGCGTTCAGAATGACAGGGGGTGGGCGTTGGTTCAGAGCATCATCTTCTCGATCGGGAGGACAAGGATGCTGCTCGCGCCGGCCTTCTTGAGGGTCTCCATGGTTTCCCAGAAGACGGCTTCCTGGCAGACGGCGTGGAGGGCGACCTTGGTGTCGTCGCCGGCGAGCGGCAGCACGGTGGGATTCTCGGAGCCTGGGAGGAGCTTCTGGATCTCGGCGAGCGCGGACTTCGGCGCGTGGAGCATGATGTACTTGGCCTCGGAGGCCAGTTGCACGCCGTCGATGCGGCGGAGCATGATCTCGAGGGCGTGGGCCTTTTGCGGCGTGAGCTTGTAGTCGCCGCGGATGAGGGCGGCCTTGCTCTTGAAGATGGTCTCGACGGCGCGGAGGCGGTTGGCCTCGAGGGTGGAGCCGGTGGCGACGAGGTCGCAGATGGCCTCGGCCAGCCCGAGGCGTGGGGCGACCTCGACCGAGCCGGTGAGCGTGACGATGTCGGCCTTGATGTTCTTCTCGTCGAAGAAGCGCTTGGTCAGGCGCGGGTAGGTGGTGGCGATGCGCAGGCCGGCGAGATCGGCGGGACCGGAGTACGGACGCTCCTCGGGGAGGGCGATGGCCAGGCGGCAACCGCCGAAATCGAGCACGCGCTCGACCGCGTAGGCGTGGCCGGAACCAGCGTCGCGGCGTTCGATGGCGGACTCCTCCAGGACGTTCTGGCCGACGATGCCGAGGTCGCTCACGCCGTCCATGACGAGCTGCGGGATGTCGTCATCGCGGACGAAGAGGATATCGATGGGGAAATTCTCGGAGTGCAGCAGGAGCTTCTCCTTGGGGGCCTTGACCTTGATGCCGCAACGGTTGAGCAGATCGAGGGAGTCGGTGGAGAGTCGGCCGCTCTTCTGGATGGCGAGGCGGAGACGGTCTTTGGGGAGGTTGGCGGGAGGCATGTGGATTTGGGTCTTGGGTCCGGGATCGAGGATCTTGGGAAAGGTAGAGTGAAGGGAATGGGTGGGCGTGAGCCAAGCGCGGAGGGCCTTATGCCGGGAAAATAAAAACCCCGGCGGGACATGCCAGCCGGGGTTTGGAAAATCGTCTCATCACCCAGGGAAGGCACATCCAGGCCTTCCCCGCGAGGGAAGGCTAGGCTTCGTGGTGATGGTGGTGGTTGATGATCATGGGTAGATCGAGACCTTGAAGGAGCCGGGGAAAACGGCGTGGGGCAAGTATTTTTTCTATCCCGTTGCCGAGACCGGCGGGTGGGACCAATGTAAAGCGGTCCGCGTCAATCATCCGGTGAATTTCCCCACAGCCACAAAATCCTCGGTTACAGAGGAAGCCATACCGCCGTTGCGCAGCCGGGTCACTGCGGTGGTGGCGGTGGCGGCGACGTATGCGTACTTCCTGGTGTTCGCCCAGTTTGGGTTGTTGCACGCGATGGGGGAGGTCTTGGGCGCGCATCATGACTGGTTGCGGCCGGCGATGGCGGTGATGGGCGGCGCGGGCATTGTAGGCAGCGTGGCCATGGGCTGGGCCTATCACGAAGAACGGCGGCGCGGGCTGATGGGAGCAGGCTACTTGGTCGCGGGCTTCGCCGCGGTCTTGGTGATGGTGGTCCGAACACCCGGCGCATTTCTGGTTGTCGCCGGACTGACTGGCGGCGCCACCGGATGGGTGACCGTGGGCCTGGCCGCGCAGCTGTTGCGCGAGACCGGTGGTCGGCAACTGGGGCTGTGTCTCGGAATCGGCACCGGTCTCGCCTATGCGCTGTGCAATTTGCCGCCGGTTTTTGCGGGAGACGCGAAAACGCAGGCGATGGTCGGACTCGGGGCGGCCGCCGTGGGGTGGCGGGCCGTGCGGGCTTTTGCGCAACCGGGCGAACCAGAGGGCGCAACCGGATTTGATTACAGTGTCCGCGGCGGAGTTCTCTGGATCCTGCTGTTGCTGGCGCTGGTGGCTTTCGACTCAGCAGCGTTCTACCTCATTCAGCACACGCCGGAGTTGAAGGCGGTGACCTGGACCGGCGGTGCGCAGCTGGTGGCGAATGCGGGGGTCCATCTCATCGCCGGAGTTTTGGCCGGTTTCGCGTTGAACCTGAGAAGGGTCGCAGGGGTTGCGCTGGTTGCGATGGCAGGATTGCTCGGGGCGGTCGTCCTGATGGGGCGGGGTCTGGGATCGCCCGGGGCGCTCTTGTATGCGGCGGCGGTGTCGGGCTATTCGACACTGTTGGTCTATTATCCGGCCCGCAGCGGACGCGTGCAATGGGCGGTGCTCGTTTACGCCGTGGCCGGTTGGATCGGGTCGGCGCTGGGAATCGGGCTGGCGGAGAATCTGCGTAACGTGCCGGTCGCGATGATGTTCGCGTTGGGGTTGTTGGTCGTTGGATTGCTGGGCGTGCGGCGACGACTCATGAGCGGCCCGCGCGTTCAATAATTTTTCCAGTCCCCCGGCTTGCGTGTCCGGAGTGATGGGTTTTCATTCGAACACTTCACACTCATCGTGCCCATTCTTACCCCTTCGACGACGACGCCCCCGACCCTGTGCCAACGCATGCTGCAACGCCGTCACGGCGGCATCGTGCTTTTTTTCATGGTGTTTCTGGGGCTCTCCTTTCTCACCCGGCTGGCTCTGCTGATCAAGGCCTCACACGACGTGACGTGGACACTGAGCCTCGTGGCGGCGTTTGGCTGGGGTTTGGTCTATGACCTGGGGGCGGCGGCGTTCGCCGCGTTGCCGCTCATCGTCGTGCTGACGCTCCTGCCCGCGAGATTCTTCGCGTGGAAGGCAACGCGCTGGCTGGCGTACGTCGCGAGTTTCGGCATCTGCTACCTGCTGCTCTTTGGCGGCGTGTCCGAGTGGACCTTTTGGGACGAGTTCGGCGTGCGGTTTAATTTCATCGCCGTCGACTACCTCGTGTACACGACCGAGGTCATCGGCAACATCCGGGAGTCCTACAACCTGCCGGCGATCCTGAGCGGGGTGGGCGTCGGGGCCCTGCTGGTGGTCTGGCTCTTCGCGCGCACCGGTTTGCCGGCGCGCTGGCTGGGGGCGGAACATGAGAAGGCCAAGGCGCGGTATGCGGCCGGTGCCCTGTGGCTGGTCGGCGCGATCGCCTTCGGCAGCGTGTTGTCCACGGACTGGCTTCCCAATTTCCGCAACAACTTCAACCGCGAGCTCGGCAAGAACGGGGTCTGGTCCCTCTTCTCCGCCTTCCGCAACAACGTCCTCGAGTACGCGCAGTTCTATCCGACGTTGAAGGACAGCGAGGTGTTCCCGGCCCTGCAGGCACACCTGACGGCCGACGGCTCCGAGTTGCTGCGGCCCGGCGAGGCCGACACGCTGCGGCTCGTGCGCAACACCGGCCCTGAGCTGATGCCCAATGTGATCCAGATCACGGTCGAGAGCCTGAGTGCCGATTTCCTGAGCATCTTCAACCGCGCCACCAACCTCACGCCCAACCTGGCGGAGATCGCCGGGAAGAGCCTCGTGTTCGACAATTTCTACGCGACCGGCACGCGCACCGACCGCGGCATGGAGGCACTGACGCTCGCCGTGCCGCCGACACCCGGTCGCTCGCTGGTGAAGCGTCCGCGCAACGAGAACCTGTTCACCCTGGGCTCGGTGTTCCGCGCCAAGGGTTACGACACCGCCTTCATCTACGGCGGCTTCGGTTACTTCGACAACATGAACTACTTTTTCGGGCACAACGGCTACCGGGTCATCGACCGGACCGGGGTGCCGAAGGAAGACATCACCTTTGCCAATGTGTGGGGCGTGTGTGACGAGGATCTTTTCCGCTGGACGCTGCGGGAGGCCGACGCCAGCGCCGCGACGGGCAAGCCGTTCCACTATTTTGTGATGACCACGTCGAATCACCGGCCGTATACCTTTCCCGAGGGCCGGATCGACCTGCCCTCGAAGGTCTCGGGCCGGCCCGGTGCGGTGAAGTACACCGACTACGCGATCGGCAAGTTCATCCGCGACGCCTCGGAAAAGCCGTGGTTCAAGAACACCGTGTTCGTGATCGTGGCCGACCATTGCGCTTCCAGCGCCGGCCGCACGGAGCTGCCGATCCAGAACTACCACATCCCGCTCATCATCTATTCGCCGGGCGGCCACATCGCCCCGGGGCACATCGCGACGCTCACCAGCCAGATGGATTACGCGCCCACGCTGCTCGGGCTGCTCAACTGGACCTACCCGTCGCGTTTCTTCGGGCACGATGTGAGAAAGATCGCCCCCGAGGCGGCGCACGCGCTTTTGGGCAACTACCAGAAGCTCGGGCTGCGGCGGGGCAACGACTTTATGGTCCTCAAGCCGGTGCGGCAGTCGGTGCAGTTTGTCTACAATCCAAAGGACTATTCCCTCACCGCGGCGCCCCTGAAGGAAGCCTTCCGCACGGAAGCCATCAGCTATTACCAGGCCGCCAGCTACCTGTATGATGAGAATCTCTATCGCGAGCTGACGCCGGAAGAATTCAACCGTTACCTCCCGGCGCCGGGTCACAATCTCCCCGCGCCTTAGTTCTCAAATCGCATCGGTGACCCCCAAGGCCCATGAAATCACTCATTGCCGCCGGCATGGCGGTCCTCTTGTGCACGGCTTCCACCCTATCGGCCGAGGATGATTTGTCCTCCGCCCAGACCGGCACGCCCGCGGCCAAGGCCACCGACGATGACCTGCAGATGAAGGGCGTCTTTAACAGCGTGTTGCCGCGCACGGAAAAAAAGAATGCGCTCCGCCTCATTGTTCATCCCCACCTTGGCGACCTCACCAAGCGCGACCACATCCGCACGGCCCTCGGTTTTCGTTACGGTATCAACAGCCGCTGGGAGGCCTCGCTCGAAGCGGATGCGTTTTTCACCCATGGCCTGAAGAAGGGGGGCTTTTTTGAGGACAGCGGCTTTTCCACCCTGCACCTCGGCACCAAGTACCAGTTGGGTGATCCGCTCAACATCGGTTGGGACACTTCCGTCGGCATCAACTGGCAGCAGCCGATGGGCAGCCCCCCGCTCGATGTCACGGACGGGTTGCGGCATACCGCGCCATTCATCACCGCCTCGCACAACCTGGCCGGTGCGCCGGGCTGGCGGGTTTTTGCGGGATTCGGTTGGGACGCGGTCACGCAGACGACGACCCGTGGTGAGCTGGAGAAGAACGAACTGGGCGACGATTCCATCAACGTCACGGGCGGCGTGCTGTATGAGCGCGGTCCCGTGACCTACGCGCTCGAGACCACGTATGCCACCACGCGATTCACCGCGCAGGTCAATCGCGATGTCTACACGGTCCGCCCGAGCATCGTCTGGGTGCTGCCGGCCAAGTACACCCTGGGCTCCAAGGGCAAATGGTTGCTGGGCCTCGGCCTGCGGCTTTCACATGGTCCTGACGGAAACGACGTCGGCGTGAACGCCAAGCTGCGGGTCAACTTCGACTTCAAACGCTTGCTCGGGCTGAAAAAGAACACACCGTAAGGCGCATGACTTTCCGACCTGCGGGCCTCGACCGCACGCTCTGGCCGGCCGTGGTTTTGCTGGCGGCAACCCTGGCGCTGTTTGAGTTCACCCAGCTGGATCTCTGGGTGCAGGATTTCTTTTATGATGCCGCCGCGCGGCGCTGGTTGGTGGATGCGGACGGACCGCTCGGCCGCCTCGTGTTCTACAACGGACCGAAGGTCCTCATCATCCTCACGGCGATCGCCGTGTTGTCCCTGTCGTTGGGCCCGGCCCGCTGGCGGGACCGGCTCGGCTTTGCCCGGCGCGACCTCTGGGTGGCGCTCCTCACGCTGGTCGCAGTCCCCGTCATCGCGGGCTTCGGCAAGAGCACGACCGACACCTTTTGTCCCTCGGAGATCCGGCGCTATGGCGGCGACGTGCCGTATGTGAAACTTTGCGAACCCTATCCGGCAAACGACCGGCCGGAGCGGAAAGGGCATTGTTTTCCGGCCGGCCACGCCAGCGGCGGCTTCGCGCTGTTGGGGTTGATGTGGTTGCGCCGCACGCGCGGTTGGAAAATGGGCGGGCTGTTGCTCGGCCTGGGCACCGGCTGGTGGATGGGAGGTTACCAGATGCTGAAGGGCGCCCACTACCTCAGCCACACGGTTGTGACGATGCTCCTTGCCTGGATCGTGCTGCTGCTCTGGCGCCGCGTGGTGCGGCCGGCGGCGGATGAAGTCTGATACCCATTACCTATTGGTCCTGGACTGTAGGGTCGGCGGTTGCGCCGCACCTTTTTCCTGATGAGGCATGCCGCAAGCGGCAGCCCGGCAAAGACTCAAAGCAAATGGTAACTGGTAAAAAATACACAGGGCCGTCCCTCGCGTGAGCGGAGAACGGCCCTGGTTGATTGCTGTTACTGTTTAGTTGAGCGCGAAGCGTGAGGAACCGTCGAGATCGACGATCGTCACGGGCAACGCGACCTTGCGGGCCACGGGCTTGCCGTCGACATGCGCAGGGGAGAATTTCCACTGCGACACGGCGGCGGTGACCGAGGCCACCAGTTCGGCATTGGCGCCGGGCGTGACCGACGTGATGGACGTCGGTTTGCCCGCCGGATCAACGACGAACTCGAGTTTTACCTGCTGACCGGCGAACTTGGCGCTGACGACCGGCGTGATGACGGAGGTCGGAACCGGGGTTTCGCTGCCAACGCGGCTGAGGTAGGACTCGACATAGGCCTTCTCGGGCGACCACGCCATCAAGGCGAGGGGAGCCGCGAGCAGACCGAGGCTGAGGACTAGTTTGGATTTCGTATTCATGGCTTATATACCCGCGGTGAGGCGGGGTTTGTTTTCTGTTCAGGCGAGACGCCACCACCGGCCGGAATGACCGCAGGAGAGCACCTCGTTCTGCCATCGCCAGCCGTTGAAGCGGCGGGAGACGGCAAAAGTTTGCTTTGGGGCAACCTGGCGCACGGGGAAACCGCACGGCCGGGGCCTGAGGGAAAAGTGCCACGAATGAATCCTGGCCGATTGCGGCAACCTCCTGCCGGAATCAGCCAAAGTGCAAAGAACGTCTATGGTTGCTTGGTATGAAGTGTCTTTCGACAAGCGTATCATAGCACATCGGGTGCCAACCCCTGTGTGCCAGTCCGGTTAATTTTACACTTCACGGCCTGATCACCCCAATCCGACCCAGCATTAGCCCGGATTCAGCCTTAATTGATCCGTAAATAATTCCAATAAAACATTTTACATTGTGCACAGATCTTCACCCCCTCAAGACCTTAAAGGCGACGGGCTCGAGTGCGAATCCGCGTAAAGCCTTGAACGATTCGGGCGAGGCCGTGTCTTTAGGGCATGATTTCCTCTTTGAGACCGCTGCTGGCAGGTTTGCTTCTGTTCTTGGTCGCGGCCGGATCGGCCGGCGCCGAGACCTTGTCCGAGAAAACCCTGAAGGACATTGTCTCCCGGCAGAAGGACATCCTCGCCCGGGCGGACAAGGAAAAGGACCACCTCGACGAGGCTTGGCTGCGCGGCGAATTGCAGAGTGTCATCAACAGTTACGACATCCTGATTCAGAAGTCCCCGGATTTCGCCGCGGCCTACGTCGCCTACGGCCGGTTGCTCGGCCAGGTCGGCATGACGCGCGAGGCCGTCGGCATGTTGATCAAGGCCAACCAGCTCGACGGGGAAATTCCGATGGTCAAAAACGAGATCGGCCGGTTTCTCGCGGAAGACGGCAAGATCGTCGACGCGTTGCCGTGGATCACGTCCGCCATCGATCTGGCGCCGAAAGAGCCGCTCTATCATTACCATCTGGGCAAGCTGTTGACCGAGGGGCGCGACGAGTTGATCGCCACCGGTCAGTTCACCCGCGCCAAGCTCGACCAGACCATGCTGGAAGCCTTCCAACGGGCGGCCGAGCTGGCCCCCGACAATTTCGCCTACGCCTACCGCGCCGCCGAGGCCTACTACGACCTCGAACAACCCAAATGGACCGAAGCCCTCGCCCGCTGGACCACCCTGGAAGAGCGGGCCAAGCCCGGGATCGAGCAGCAGACGATCCGGCTGCACGCGGCCAATGTGCTCATCAAGATGGGCCGGGCCGACCACGCGCGGGTGTTGATCGCTTCCGTGACCGAGCAACCGCTCCAGAAGCAGAAGCAGACTTTGCTGGACGAGCTGGCCAAGGCTGACGCAAAGTAACCCGTCATGGGTTTATTCAACCGACTCGAGCGCGCCCTGGGCCGCTACGCGATTCCGAACATCTCGCTCTATCTGGTGATGGGGCAGGTCTTGTTCTGGGCCGTCTCCTTCCTTGGCTATTTTGATCTGGAGCGAATCGCCCTGCTGCCGCTCGCCGTCCTGCACGGTGAGGCCTGGCGGCTGGTGACCTTCCTTTTCCTGCCCCCGAACGCCCATCCCGTGTTCATCGCCTTTGCGTGGTACATGTTCTTCCTGATGGGATCGGCCTTGGAAAGCTATTGGGGTGTTTTCCGCTACAATTGCTTCATTTTTCTAGGATGGTTGCTGACGGTAGCGGTGGCCTTCCTTTTTCCGCTCAACTACGCGCCCAACCTCTTTCTCGCGGGCAGCGTATTCCTGGCCTTCGCCTTTCTGAATCCCGATTTCGAGCTGCTCATCTTTTTCATCCTCCCGGTGAAGATCAAGTGGCTCGCCCTGATCCAGTGGCTCTTCTACGGCTATGCGCTGGTGCTTGGCACCTGGTCCATCCGGCTCAGCGTGCTCGCCTCCATCGGAAACTTCCTCGTCTTTTTCTCCGGCGACATCGCCCAGCGCGTCAAGGGCGGCAAGCGACGCATGGTTTATCAGGCGAAGCAGGCGGCCGCGCGCGACAACGACGAGCCGCGTCACCGCTGCGTGGTCTGCGGCAAGACCGACCAGACCCACCCGCTCGAAGATTTTCGTTATGCGGACGACGACCGGTGCTATTGTGCGGAACACCGCCCCGGCGCGGCCAAGCAAACCTGACCCATGCCCGCAGCAAAGCCCAAGACCCTTGGTGACCGCCTCAAGTGGGCCGTGCAGGCCTATGCCCGGCACCAGGCGGCGCTGGGCCAGGTGGCGGTCACGGCGCACGACGAGGCCCTCTACCTGTTGCTCCGCACCTTGGATCTGCCCCTCGACAGCCAGGCCGCTGTGTTGAAGCGCCGGCTGACGGCGGAGGAAAACGCGCGCGTGGAGGAGATTTTCCGCCGGCGCCTGGAGGAGCACATCCCCGCCGCCTACCTCACCCGGGAGGCCTACCTCGGGGACCTTCGTTTCTATGTGGATGAGCGCGTCATCATCCCGCGCAGCTACTTTCTCGAGCTCCTGCCGGCGATCGCGGAGCTGATGGGCAACAAGCGGGTCAAACGGGTCGTCGACGTCTGCACCGGGTCGGGTTGTCTGGCCGTCCTGCTCGCGCACCAGTTTGCCGACGCGAAGGTGGATGCGATCGAGCTGTCTCCCGACGCGATGGCCGTGGCCAAGTTCAACGTCGCGTCCCATCACCTGACGAAACGCATCAAGCTGCACCATTCCGACGTGTTCGACGCCGTGCCGCGGGCGAAGTACGACCTCATTCTCAGCAATCCGCCCTACGTGCCGACGCGCGAGTTGCGCGGGCTGCCCGAGGAATTCAAGCGGGAGCCCGCGATGGCGCTCGACGGTGGCACCGACGGCCTGGACATCATCCGCAAGCTCCTGCGCCAGTCGCGCGAGCGCTTGCAAAAGCAGGGTCTGGTCGTGCTGGAGGTCGGTGGCCTGCGCACGGCGATGGACCGGGCCTTTCCGGAACTTGACCTGCACTGGCTGCACACCGAAGACGGCGAGGACTGTGTGTGCCTGATTCAGGCCGCCCGCCTGTTGAAGTGGCGCGGGTAAACGGGTAGGGCCGGTCTCTGACCGGCCGTCGGGGCGCCAATCGGCCGGTCAGAGACCGGCCCTACTGGAGAGTTGGTGGCGGGGGCGGAGGTTCAGGAAGCGGATTTTCGATCGGACGAAACCTGGTAACAGGAACAATCATTCCCCGGTCGCACCGGGTAGCCGCAGCGCGGGGACTGCCGGTTCGTGCAAATGCCATAGTCCGACCAGCCGTTGGGATTGATCGGCTGAAAGGCCGCGCAGGATTCCGCACAGGGCAAATGCACGGCGGCGGTCGGGAAGGTGATCTCGGTCGCGGATTGAATCATGACTTCTTCGCGGGCTCCTTGATCGAGACCCGAATGAGGCCGCGCCATTCACCCGGCTTGTAGTCCACCGCCTTGTCGACGGGAAAAAATACCTTGAGCGTGTCGGCCACGCCCGGGGCCAGGGCCGCTTCCTTGCCGTGGCAGTCGAGACATTGCTGCAGCGCGGCCAGCGGACGGTAGACGCGCCATTCCGGCGGCTGACCGGGCAGGGTGACGCGTTGCACCAACACCCGAGCGACGTCATCGCCGTTCTGCAACTGCTCCATGATCAGGTCCAACGCGGCCTGATCAGCGGCGTCGGGTGAGTTGGCGGGATTGCGCACGCGCAGGCTGGTGCGCCGGACCGCCGTGACCACGGGTTGGCCGGGCGCGGGCAGGGGGAGCTTGTAGTCCTTGAGGTGCAGCATCCCGATGGCGAGGGCCGGTGATGACTTGGCGAGCACGCGCCGGACCTCCAAGATCAGGGCATTGCCCAACTGATCGATGGTGCGCTCGCCGAGTAGGCGGATTTGGGCGACGGCCGGGGTATCGGGATCAACGAAGGCATGCGCCGGAGGCGCCGCAGCGGCCCGGTTGGCGGCAAACGCAACCAACGTCAGGGCCAGCGAAAGGACGACGGGGTAGAATCGCGCTTTCATACCATGACTCTACGGCACCTGGCGCTTCTCCGCTGCGCAAATCTTGCTGAACGGCCGGCATGGCGCGACCTGAGAAATGCACGGATTCAAACACCAGAGGGGCTAAATGCGCGGTCGGGCAGTAGGCCGGCCCGCCACCTAACATGACTTGATCAGTGCGAAACGAGGAGCTGGCCTCGGCAGCGTTACTTCTTTTCGGTGCTGGCGCTGCGCACGGGCAGCTTGGCGGCCTGCCAGTCCTTGAAGCCGCCGGCGTTGGCAACCTTGAATCCCTTTTCTGCCAGGGCATTGGCCACGGCTCCGGAGCGACGGCCCGACCGGCAGTAGAGGATGATCTCCTTGTCCTTCACGCGGGCCAGGAATTCCTTCCACTCGCCGATCTGGCCCTCATCAAATTCACTCTTCGGCAGCAAAGTGGCGGGAGCGGCGACACCAGTCTCGGCCCATTCGGAAGGTTCCCGCACATCCACGAGCACGGCGGTGCCCGCGGCCACGCGTTTCGCGGCTTCGGCCGGATTGACGGCGGGGACCGCGGCCCAGAGAGCCGGGACAACGAGGAGGACGGTTAGCAGGAAAAACTTCTTCATCCCGCCAAGCTAGTTCGAGTTCGCTCCAACGCCACCGCTTTTTGCCGGGAGGCAGCAAGGTCAGGCGGGAATCGAAAACCACGGGCAGAAGCGGTTTCAGCCCTCTTTGGTCAAAGCTCGGACGAAGTCGGATTCGCATCGGAAATTGATGGCGGCGAAGGGACTCGCCGCCCCACCTCGAAACCCAAGGCGGGTGGTCACCGGGCCGATTCGTCACGCCGCACGTTTCAGCGCTTGGGCGATCGCCGCCACAGCGCGGTCGATATCCGCGGCGTTGGTGGCCCAACCGCAGACCGAGACACGCATGCAACGCTGTCCTCGCCACGTGGTGCAGGCGAACATCGCTTCGCCGGAGGCGACCACGCGGGCGGTGACGGCCTCCGTGTGTCGGTCGTGATCCTCTGCGGTTGCACCCGGTTTGGGATCAGGGAAGCGCAGCAGGCCTTGGTTGATGTGCGGCACGTGCAAGACCTCCACGCCCGGCAGGTTGCCGGCGCGGGTCACGAGTGTGTGGGCGTGCTGGCAACAGTCTGCGACGAGCCGTGCGATACCCTCCCGGCCGAGGCTCGCGATGGCCGCGTAGGTGGCGAAGCCGCGGGCACGCCGCGAGTATTCAGGATTCCAGTCGACTTGATCACGCGCGGCTTCGGAGTGCGTGAGATAGTGGGCGTGGTGTCCCATCGAGCGGTAGTGCGCCTCGCGGTCCCGCACGATCGCGTAACCGCAATCGTAGGGGACGTTGAGCCACTTGTGGCCGTCGGTGGCCCAGGAGTCCGCCTGTTCGACACCGGCGGTGAAATGGCGGTGAGCGGGGCTCGCGGCCGCCCAGAGGCCGAAGGCCCCGTCGACGTGAACCCAGGCCCCGGTTTGATGGGCGAGAGGGATGACCTCCAAAAACGGATCGAAGGAACCGGTGTTCAGGTCACCGGCTTGCAACAGCACGATCGTCGGCTGGTGCGGCGCCACGGCGAGCACCGGGGCCAGTGCGGCGGCGGTCAGCTGGCCGTTGGCGGCGACCGGAATATCGATGATGCAGTCGCGGCCCAGTCCGAGCAAGCGCAGCGCGCGCTCGATGGTGCCATGGCGCTGGTCGTTGGTGATGATGCGGATCGCGGGCGCGCCGATCAGGCCGCGCTGTTCGACGTCCCAACCGTGTTTCGCCAGCACGGCGTTGCGGGCGGCGGCAAGGCAGGTGACGTGGGCCATCTGGCAACCGGTGACCAGGGCGAAGCTCGCGGTTGCCGGCAAGCCCAGCAATTCCAACAGCCAGCGACCGCACACCTCTTCCACGACGGCGGCTGCCGGTGCCACGGCGTACATGCCGGCGTTCTGGTCCCAGGTGGACGTCAGCCAATCCGCTGCGAGGGCCGCGGGCACGCTGCCACCGATCACCCAGGCATAAAAGCGTCCGCCGGCGTTGCCAATCAGGCCGCCCTCGACATCCCGCACGAGTTGGTCGATCACCGCGGCGGGATCGGCCGGGGTGGCCGGCAGCGGATGTCCCAGGCGGCTGCGCAATTGTTCGAGCGTGGCGGTGGCCCCAACTGGTGCCTCGGGTAGTTTCGAAAGGTAAGCCAGGGCGTGGGCCAGGGATTGCTGCAAGACCGGCTGATAACGGGGATCAGGCTTCATGGGCTGGCGAAGGTTTTAGCCCAATTCGTAGCGAAAGGAATCCGCAAATCAGAGCGGACGACGCGCAACCACCTGGACCACGGCCGCGCGTCCGGTGTGGCCGCTGCCTTCGACCACCTCGCGTTCGCATTCGCGGGCGTGGACGAACTCGAGGCCGCCCAATTCAGTGCGGAGATCGGCGAGCGTCATCAGCAGGGTGACCTCCTTGGGACCGCCGGTGGCGAACGAGAGCTGGGCCGGGTGATAGGCCTCCAGCACGAACACGCCGCCCGGGCGCAGACCGGCGACGACCCGGGCGTGCACGGACCGGCGCAAGGCCGGTGGGAGATGACAGAAGATCGAAACCACGCCGGCCCACGCGTCTTTCGAAATGGAATAGTCGGTCAGATCGGCGACGCAGGTGGTCAGCGTCACGCCGGCCTGCGCGGCAAGTTGCGCGGCTTTCTCCAGTCCGACGGAGGACTGATCAACGGCCGTGACGGCATGGCCACGGCGCGCGAGGTGCACGGCGTTGCGGCCCTCCCCTTCGGCGAGGCAGAGCACCGGACCGGCGGGAATCTGCTCCGCCACGGAGGCGAGAAACGCATTGGGGGCGGTGCCGAAAACGAAGTCGGATCCCGCGTATCGGTTGTCCCAGAACGAGGCGTCGTAGACAGGATTCATTGGAGGGCGTTGAGAATCCATCCGACAATGGTCGTGCCGACAAGCACGACCACGGAGAAGACCACGAGCAGCCGCACGGTCATCACGCTGCGGAGCATCACCATTTCGGGGATGGAGACGCCGACAGCAGAAAGGAGAAAGGCCAGCGCGGTGCCGAGCGGCACGCCCTTGGCGACAAAGGCGTCGAGCAGGGGCACCGTGGCGTTGGCGCTGACGTAAAGCGGGAGGCCGGCCGCGGAGGCCAGGGGGACGGTCCAGGCGCCCGTACCGGCAAAAAGTTTCTCGAAGAAGCCGGTCGGCACAAAGCCGTGCATGCCGGCGCCGAGGGCCAGCGAGGCCAGCAGCCACGGCAAGATGCGCCGGAGGATGCTGACGCTTGTCCCGCCAGCATCGCGCAGCCGGGCGGACCAACCGGTGGGCGGCGGGTCGTCATCCTCCGCTGCAACCGGGGCCATCGCCCCGGGGGTCAACCAGCGTTCCGCGCGCAGGAGGGTCAGCACCAGTCCGCCGCCGATCCCAAGGGCGATTCCGACGCCGGCGTAGGTGAAGGCAAATTTCCAGCCGAAGGTCGCCCCGAGCAGCGCCACCGCGATCTCGTTGACGATGGGCGAGGTGATCAGGAAGGCGAAGGCCACCCCGATCGGGAAACGCGCCTGGATGAAGCCGAGGAAAACCGGCACGGAGGAACACGAGCAAAACGGGGTGACGGCACCGAAGAGGGCGGCCGCCGGGTAGCCGAGCACGCGACCGCCGGGGCGATCGAGCCAGACGCGGATCCGATCGAGCGGCAACGCCCCGCGCACGAGCGCCATGATGAAGGCGACGGCCAGAATGAGCACGACGATCTTCTGCAGGTCGTAGAGGAAGAAATGCAGAGCCGCACCACTGCCGGCCGCGGCATCGAGGCCGGCCAGCTGCACCACGCGGTCAGGAATCCATTCAGCCCAGGTCCACATGAGGAGAAGAGGCTAAGGACCGGGCCCGTGTGGGCCCGGTGTCGGGAAGATGCGGCATATCGACCATGAAAGGCATCAACCTTAACCATAAAGGGACAAATGTCTCCTGCGCACAGCACCGGCAGGCGCAGGCAGTAAGCGTGCTGTTGACCGGTATTATTCAGCCCAAGGCGAGTGGGCGACTGCCAAACAAAGAGCCGGCCTCTGGCCGGCTCTTTGGACTGACAGGGATGCTATGGACCGGGACTTATTTCTTGGGCGGATTCGGGCAATTCGCCTGGTTGCCGCTGCCGTCCTTTGCCCCTTTGCCCGGAGCCGTGTCCTTGCCCGATCCATCGCGCAACGGCGTGCCGGTGGAGTTCGGGTTGCCCCGATTGTTCACGGATTTGCCGGAGCCGTCCTGAGCGGGAGCAGCCTGGGTGCAGCCGCGACCGCCACCGCCACCGTTGCCACCGCCATTGCCGCCACCGCCACGCGAACCGGCCGCAAGGGCGGAAGTGCCGGCCAGAAGGCCCGCACTGATGAGAGAAGTCAGGATGATGATTTTTGTTTTCATGGGATTATTCCTTTCAATGAGGTTCAACCCCGCGAGCGGATACTTGTTACAGCGGTGGTGAAATGCTGCCTGCATTTTAGAGGACTGCGCTGTAACATGACCCGCTAACCGGGGTTAGACCCAACAGTGAATAGCGCGCTTACGTTTTCCTTTTTCAACCGGCTGCTGACAGGGTTCCTGTCCAGCCGGAGTGATTTTGCGCAGCCGGTCGAGGATTCGTCCGACACCACCCGCGCCATGCTGCGGGTGGCGGCGGGCGATGATGGGGCGCTGCAACTGTTGTTCGACCGCTGGAAACTGCCGCTGCTGAGTTTTTTCTACCGGGCGCTGGGTTCGCACGCCGATGCCGAGGACCTGACGCTGGAGGTCTTCGTGCGGTTGCACCGTTCGGCTGCGGATTACCGGCCGACGGCGCGGTTCTCGACCTTTCTTTTCCACATCGCGCACAACCTGCTCCGCAACGAATACCGGCGGCGGCGGCGCAAGCCGGCCCAACCCGTCGCGCCGGAATCCTTCGACTACGTGCCGGCGGAGCCGGGCAGCGGCCAGGCACTCGCCGAGCTGGAGGAAGTTTTCCAACGCGCGTTGCTGCGGCTGCCGGGGAAGTACCGCGCGCCGTTGCTCCTCCTGCAACAGCAGCAACTCGATTATCCGGAGGCCGCCGCCGTGCTGCGAATTTCCGAAAATTCCCTGCGGGTGCTGATCCATCGCGGCCGCCGCCTGCTTAAAACCGAAATGGAGACCATCACATGAACGCCCATCGTTCCCCGTCGGAGGAAGAGATCGACCGCCTGCTGGCCAGCCGGTTGCGGGACACCACGCCCGAGTTCGAGGCCCGCTGGCGGGACCTGCGTCGTGAATTGCGCCAAACCCCGGCGGCGCGGCGCGCCAGGCCGTCGTGGTGGCCCGGACTGGCGGCGGCGGGCGTGGCCTTCGCGGCGGTCCTCGTGGTTTACCATCCCTGGTCCACGCCAGCAACGCGTCCAGAGCCCCGCTTCTCCGAGGACTTCGCGGAGCTTTTTGCCATGGATGACATTCTCGGTCGCGCCACCCCGTTGCTGGATCCGGAAAACCGGGACGCGCTCCTTCACCTGCCGGCCAACCCTTCACCTTCCAGCCCGCTCCCCTGATGAAAACTTATCTCCTGATCCTGTTGCTTATTCCGGCCGTCCTGATGGACGCCGCCGACCCGGTCCCGGCCAACCGTGAGATGGCCTCGGTCGAACAGTTTCTCAGTCTCTCTGATGCGGATCTCGACCAGTTGCAGCAGGTCATCATCCGCATCCGGGCCATGACGCCGGAGCAACGCGCCGCCCTGCGCAAGGAAATCAGCCAGTATCGTGAGCTGCCCGGCGCGCAGCGTGACCAGCTGCGCATGGGCTGGGGCTGGATGCCGCGGGAAATTCAGGACGGCTGGCGCGAGATGATGCAGCACGCCACACCGGAGCGGCGCACCGCCATCCAGCAGGAGTTGCAGGCCCTGGGACCGGAGGAAAAGGCGGCGCGGCGCCGGCAGTTGGTGGAGGAATACCTGAAAACGAAACCGGCGCGGCCCTGAGGGGCGGCCGGATGGGCGGGGATTTTTTGCGCAGGCCGTAATATCCGGCCACCGCCGGGGTTTCACTGGGCAACCATTCCAGTCATGAAATCTAAAAGCAGCCTCTTCCTATTCTTGTCCTTCGTGGCGGGCCTTTTCGCCACCGTCACAACGTGCGCGGCGCGCGGACCCGGGGCTTGCGGCGCCGGGTGCGCTGACGACGCGATCCGGGAGGACCAAGCCGCAGTCGTGTTGAGCGAACAGGCCCGGAGCGCCCTGTTGTTCCAGATCGACGAGGAACGCATGGCCCGCGAACTCTATCTGGCTTTTGGCGAGCGGTGGAACCTGCGTCCGTTTCGCAACATCGTGCAGGCCGAGACCCGGCATGAGGCGGTGCTCCGCGCCCTCGCCAAGCGCGCGGGCCTGAGTCTGCCAGAGACAGTCGCGGGGCGGTTCACGACCGCCGTGGTGCAGGAGCGCTACGACACGCTGCTGGCCCGGGGAGGACAATCAGCGCAGGAGGCGCTCCGCACCGGAGCTCTGGTTGAAGAACAGGATATTGCCGATCTGCGGGCCCTCGCGAAGTCCACTGACAGTGCCGAGTTGAGGCAGGTGGTCGCAGCACTGGAGCGCGCCACGGGTCATCACCTGGCGGCCTTCGTCCGGAATATGGGCAACAGTTATACAGCGCAGGTGCTGCCCGCGGCGGACGTGATTGCACTCACGGACAAAGCTGACGGCGGCAAGCAGTCAGCGGGACGATCAGGCCGCGGCGGCGGATGGCGCGGAGGGCGCGCGGACTGAGCTGCCGTTTGACCGTCGCTGGCGGTCAGCGCCTCTAACTCTTATTGTCCGGTTTGGTGCAGGTGCTCAGACCAAACGGCACGTAAGCCGGGCAAAAGCGGAAGCTGGCGGTGAGGAGCGGCACAACGCCAACCAGGCCCCACCAGGATTTGAAGTAGTAGCCGGCGCCGAGAAGGGCGAGACCGAGGAGGAAGCGAAGGGTGCGATCGATGGTGCCTACGTTGGGTTTCATGGGATGGGGTTGGGGTTATGGGACGGGACTAACAGAAGGTTCTCAGCGCCGGGTCTTGCACAAGGGCCAGCCGGCGCGGTCGATGGCGGCGAGGGAGCCGGCGTTCCTGGCGTTGCGGCCCTCGCGGCGCAATTGGGCGGCGGCCATGGAGGAGCGGGTGCCGGACTGGCAGTAGAGGAAGAGCTGTTTGCCCTGGTTCTTGTCGAGAAACGCCTGCCATTGCTTCCGGGCACCGCGCAGATCGCTCAAGGGCAGGAGGGCCGCTTGTTTGGCGGTGCCGGTGGACCATTCCGAGGGTTCCCGGACATCCACGAGGACGGCCGTGCCGGCCTTGAGGGAGGCGCGGAGCTCCTCCGGTTTGATCTCGGGACGGGCGCGCCAGAACATCCAGAAGATGAAGCCGGCGCCGAGGGCCAGAAAGATGAGGGGAGTGAGGTTGTTCATGATTGGAAAGCGACGGGGCTCAGGAGCTGGTGACGCAGGCTTCGCTGCCGTTGTCGGGCGTGGCGGTCGGCTGGGTCCGGCCGGCGTGGGTCATGTAGTAGATGAGCGGCACAGCCAGCGGGCTGATGACGAGAGAGGCGATCGCGCCGAAGAGCAGAGAGATGGCGAGGCCCTGAAAGATCGGGTCGGCGAGAATGACCAGGCCGCCGACGACGACGGCAAAGGCGGTGAGCATCATCGGCCGAAAGCGGACCGCGCCGGACTCGATGCAGGCGTCGCGCAGACTGAGGCCGTGGCTGAGGCGCAGTTCGATGAAATCGACGAGGATGATCGAGTTGCGCACCACGATGCCCGCGCCGGCCATAAAGCCGATCATCGAGGTGGCGGTGAAAAACGCGCCCATCGCGGCGTGTGCCGGCAGAATGCCCACGAGCGAGAACGGGATAACGGTCATGACGATGAGCGGCGTGCTGTAGTTCTTGAACCAGCCGACCATCAGCATGTAGATGAGGATCAGCACGGCCCCGAAGGCGAGGCCGAGATCACGGAACACCTCCAGCGTGACCTGCCATTCGCCGTCCCACTTCATGGCCGGCTCATGGTCGTCGACCGGCATGCGGTTGTTGAAGACCTCCACGTGCGGCTGCGTGCCGCCAAAGTCGCGACCGTCCAGCTTCGCGAGTTCGCGGTTCATGGCGAAGATGGCGTAGACCGGGCTCTCGACGACGCCGGCCACATCGGCCGTGACGTAGGTGACGTTTTGCAGGTTCTTGTGGTAGATGTTTCTCTCGCCGGGGACGGACTGCAGGGTCACGAGCTCGCGCAACGGCACCACGGGCGCCGCCGGGTTCATCTCATTGCGCACGGGCAGGGCGAGCAGGTCCTCGGGGCGGGCGCGGAGGGCGCGCGGCAGTTCGAGCACGATGTTGACGTCCTCGCGATCAACCGGGGAGTGCAACAGCGCCACCGGATAACCCTGCACCGCCATCTGGATGGTGTTGGCGATGCTGGCCTCGGAGATGCCGTGCAGCGCGGCCTTTTCCTTGTCGACGACGAGAATCGTCTTCGGCTGCCGGTCCTCGACATACCAGTCGACGTCAACGACGCCGGGTGACTCGCGGAAAATGGTGCGCACCCGGTCGGCGAGGGCGATGCGGGACTCCTCGCTCGGGCCGTAGATCTCCGCGACGAGGGTCTGGAGCACGGGAGGTCCCGGCGGCACCTCGGCGACGGCCACGACCGCACCATATTTTTCCGCGATGGCGGTGAGGCGCGGACGGACGCGCTTGGCGATGTCGTGACTCTGGGCGGAGCGTTCGTGCTTGGGCTTCAGGTTGACCTGCAGGTCGGCGACGTTGCTGCCCGCCCGCAGGAAGTAGTGGCGGACGAGACCGTTGAAATTAAAAGGGGAGGCCGTGCCGGCGTAGACTTGGTAGTCGAGGACCTCGGGCTCGTTGCGCAGTGAGGCGGCCATCTCCCGCGCGACGCGGGCGGTCTGTTCGAGGGTGGTGCCCTCGGGCAGGTTGATGATCACCTGGAACTCGGACTTGTTGTCGAAGGGGAGCATCTTGACCTTCACGGCCCCGATGCCGACGAGGCCCATCGAGCCGGCGGTGAAGGCGGCGACGACGGCAAGGAAGATCCAGCGCCAGGACCGGTGGTCCATCAACGGACGCATGAAACGGACGTACATGCGGGTGAAGAACGTATCCGTCATCTTCTCGTCCGCAGCTTCCTCCTCCTCGGTCAGCGGCGCGTCGACGAAGGTGGCGGCCTGCGGATCCTTGGGGGCGTGGCCGCGCAGGATCTTCAGGGCGGCCCACGGTGTGACCGCGAACGCGACGAGCAGGGAAAAGAGCATGGCCGCGCTGGAACCGACCGGGATCGGGCGCATGTAGGGGCCCATCATGCCGCTGACGAAGGCCATGGGCAGCACGGCCGCGATCACGGCGAGCGTGGCGAGGATGGTCGGGTTGCCGACCTCGTCGACCGCCTCCACGGCGATCTGGAGCAGCCGCTTGCGCCGGCAGCTCGGCAGGCCCATGTGGCGCACGATGTTTTCGACGACGACGATCGCGTCATCCACCAGAATGCCGATGGAGAAGATGAGGGCGAAGAGCGTGATCCGGTTCAGCGTGTAGCCGTAGAGGTAGAAGATCAGCAGGGTCAGGCCGAGCGTCACCGGGATGGCGAGCAGCACCACGAGCGACTCGCGCCACCCGAGGAAAAGCAGAATGAGCACGGCGACGCCGAAGATGGCGATGCCCATGTGGAGCAGCAGCTCGTTGGACTTTTCGCTGGCGGTGGCGCCATAGTTGCGGGTGATGGCGACGCCGACGTCGGCCGGGATCAGGGTGCCCTTGAGGCCCTCGAGCTTGGTCAGGGCGGCGTTGACGACGTCCACGGCGTTCGCGCCGGGCCGCTTGGCCAGGCTGAGCGTGACGGCGGGTTCCTCGCCTCCGGCGGTGCCGTAGAGGACATAGTTGTTCGGGTCATCGGCCGCGTCCGTGATGGTGGCGACATCGCGCAGGTAGACCGGGGCGCCGTTGAAGACGCCGAGAACCAACCTGCCGACGTCGCGGGCATCGCGGAAGAATTCCCCGGTTTGCAGCAGGGTTTCCTGATTGTCGTAGGCGAGGGCGCCGCTGTGCGTCTGGGTATTGGCCTGTTGCAGAAGCGGGATGATGCCGGCGGCGCTGAGGTGGCGCGAGGCGAGGCGCTGGGGATCAAGCTGCACGCGGATGTGCCGGTGCGTGCCGCCGATGACCGTGGTCTCGGCGACCTCGGGGATGGACTTGATGGTGTCATCGACCTGCGTGGCGATGCGGCGCAGCGTCGAGTGGTCGTAGCGGTCGCTGTGGAAAGTCAGGGCCAGCACGGGCACGTCGTCGATGGTGCGAGGCTTGACCAGGGGCTGGCTGACACCGATCGGCAGGCGGTCAAAGTTGGTCTGCAGCTTCTGGTTGAGCTTCACCAGGCTCTTCTCGAGATCTTCGCCGACCTTGAAGCGGACGATGGTGAGGTTGCCGCCGGGGCTGGCGGTGGAATAGAGGTACTCGACGCCGGGAATCTCCCAAAGGAGCTTCTCCATTGGCCGGGTGATGCGGTTCTCGATCTCCCGTGCGCTGGCGCCGGGCAGACCGACCATGATGTCGATCATCGGCACCTTGATCTGGGGCTCCTCCTCGCGCGGCAGCATGAGCACCGCGAAAAAGCCGAGCAGCAGGGAAGCCGCGACGATGATCGGGGTCAGCTTCGAGTCGATGAAGAGCGACGCCATCCGGCCGGCAAAACCGTATTTGGCCGGATTGGGGAAGGGTGTGCCGGGGGTGTTGCTCACGGCGTGACCTCCAGGGAACGACCCTCGCGGAGACCGGTGGGCGGGTTGAGCACGACGGTTTCACCGGCCGAAAGTCCCGACAGGACCTCCACGCGGTCACCGTAGCGGGCGCCGGACTTCACGAGCCGCAGAACGGCGCGTTTGTCGGCACCGACCACAAAGACGCGTTCCAGCTGGCCCACGAGCGATACGGCGGTGGCCGGGACGAGGAGAGCGGCCACGGGTTTGCCGGGCAATTGGATGCGCACGAACTGGCCGGAGCGGACGGCGGTACCGGCCGGGACAGAGAATTTGGCCGGAGCGGTGCGGGTGACCGGATCGGCCGCGGGGGAGAGCTCGATGAGGGTGGCGGGAAAGGTCACCGTGTCGTTGGGCACGCTGGCGGTCACGACGGTGCCGGGGGCCAGCCGGTTGACGAGGGAGTCGGGTAAGCCCGCCTCGATCTCGTAGGCGCCGTCGCCTTCCATCTCGAGCAGAGGCAGACCGGGTGAAGCGAGATTGCCGGTGTCGGCCGGTTTGCGGGTGATGACCCCGGCAAAGGGGGCGCGGATCGTTGCGTAGCTGAGCATGGTCTCGGCCTCGTGCACCTGGGCCTGGGTCATTGCCAGCCGGTCCTCGAGGTTGCTCACCATGTCGGTAGTGCTCGCGCCCTTGGCGAGGAGGTCGCGCTCACGCGTGAGGTCGCGGCCGACCTGGTTGAGCTGGGCGCGGGCTTGGAGAACCTTGGCGGAAATCTCCCCGGCGGAAATCTGCACGAGCACATCGCCGGCGGCAACGCGCTGGCCGAGGCTGACGGGGAACGTCTCTATGGTGCCCATGACCTTGGCCGCGATGATGGCCCGTTGGACCGGCCGAATGGTACCCGTGACCTCGGTGAGGATGGGCAGGGTTTCAGCGGTAACGGAAGCGACCGCGACCCGCGCGGCCGGCTGGGTGGACGCCGCGGCGGCGGCCGTCTCGGAGTGTTTGGAGCAACCGGACAACAGCAGGGTCGCGAGGGCGGCGGAGGCAAGGGGGAGCTTGATGTTCATGGCTGGAAATAATCAGGGGTTGAGGGGGGCGAGGCCGACGGCGCGGCGAAGATCCACGAGGGCGATACGTTCGTCTGCCTCGGCGACGACCCGGCGCATGCGGGTTTCGACGAGCCGGCTCTCAGTAGCGATGAGTTCGGCGGTGAGGAGGGCGCCCTGTTCGAAACGGGCGCGGGAGAGACGCGCGCTTTCCTCGGCCTGGGCGACGGCATCGACGGTCACTTGGAGACGTTCGACGGCGCTGGCATGGGCAAGGCGGGCTTGGTTGGCCTCAAGGCTGATGCCAAGGGTGGCCTGACGCAGCATCTCCTTCAACTGGGTGACATTGGCCTGGGCCTCATGGATCCGGCCCGAGGTCTGGCCACCATCGAAGACATTGAGGTCGACCGCGGCGCCGGCCATCCAGCTGTCGCCATGACGGTTCAGCTGCCAGCCGCGGTCATATTGATAACTCGCAAAGGCGTTGACGGTGGGGCGGCGGGCACCGCGGGCGGCCTCGACGACGGCCTCGGCGGCGCGCAGACGGTGCTCCAGCCCCATGATCTCCGGCCGTTGGGCGTAGTCGCCGGTGGCCGGTTCGGTCAGCGCGGCGAGCGAAGGATCATCCTTGGCCAGTTCCACGGTCTCGTTTCCGGCAGGAAGCCCCAGGATGTAGAAGAAGGCCTGATCCGCGAGCCGGGCCCCGTGGCGGGCGCTCAGGAGGGATTCACGGGTCTGCGCCAGCTGCACTTCGAGGGCGAGCAGGTCGGACTTCAGCATTTGTCCGGCGGCATGCCGCAGACGGGCGTTGGCGACGGCGGCCTCGTAGGCTTCCACGCCGGCGGCGACGGCGGTCACGGCTTCGCGCGCCTTGCGGATGCCGAGGTAGGCGCGGACGACGCCGGCACCGAGCTGCAGCCGGACGGAGCGAAGGTCCTGATCGGCGGCCATGGCCCCGGCGCGGGCGGCGGTGCGCCCGGCGGTGGCGCGGCCACCGCTGTAGAGATTGTAGGCGACCGTGCCGGTGACGTTCAGGTTGTCGATCCGGCCGGGGTGGTTGAAATCCAAACTGAAATCAAAGGCCCGCTGATTGAGGATCGAGCCGAAGGCCATCATCGGGCTGTTGGTCTGGGTGTAGCGGCCGGAAAGAGAGAGTTGCGGCAGCCAGGCGGCCTGGGCCTGCTCGACGAGCGCCTCGGAGCCGGCCAGGCGGGCCCGGGCCACGAGCAGGTCGGGACTGTTCTCCTGCGCGACCTCCAGGGCGCGGGCGAGCGTCCAGGGTTCGGCTTGGAGGAGCGGGGTCAGCGCGAGGACCGCGCAGCAGAGGAGAGAGCGAAGATTCATGATTTCAAGGAAGACAGGAGATAGAGCAGACCCATGAAGCCGCCGTACAGCGCACCGCGCCACCAGGTCGAGGTGAGCGGACACGTGCCGCTGGTGCATTGGCCAAAGTAGCCGAGCAATCCGCCCAACAGGCCGCCGATGAACAGAGGAGCCAGGAGTTGAAGCATCTTCGTCATGACCCGGCTCAGCGACCGCCCCAATGGATGGTGCCCGCCTCGTCGAGCCAGCCGAGCTTGCGGAGGACGAAAGAAGGCGGACAGAAGCCGGTCAGGGCGGACTGGATGAGGTTGAGGCCGATGAAGCAGGTGAACAACAGCCACCAGACGCTCACAAAGTGGGCGAGGGCGACGCTCACGAGGATCATGGTGCCGGCGAGGATGCGGATGAAGGATTCGATTTTCATGAGAGAGGACGGCTTAAATATAACTATATGATTATATACTTGTGTTTAAGTCAAGCAGGGTTTTTGCTGATGCCATGCCCAGTGACCTTCCGCTCAACGATCAGGCGCTCGAATTGGTGTCGCGACGCTTTGCCGTGCTCGCGGAGCCGATGCGACTGCGCCTGGTGCAGGCGTTATACGAGGGGGAGCAGAATGTCTCCTGGCTGGTGGAGGCCACGGGCGGCACGCAGGCGAACATCTCAAGGCATCTGCAGACCCTGACGGCCGCCGGAGTGCTCGGGCGGCGCAAGGACGGGTTGCATGTCTATTATCGGATCACGGATCCCACCATCCCCAAGCTGTGCACGCTGGTGTGTGGCAGTCTGGGCAAGACTCTCGGCCAGCAGGCGAGTCATTTCGGTGGCAACACCTGAACCCCGCTCGGAGCAATCAATCCCGGGAGTTGGTCAGACGGTCGGTGACCGATCACTCATTCCGGCGTGGCCCGGATCCTTCGTTGCACTGGGGCGGGGGAAGTGTTTTCAGAGACCCACACCTTTGCACCATGACCTACAAACAGATCAAGATGGCCAACCGGAAACGCATCGCGCTGGTCGCCCACGACGGCCAGAAGCAGAGCCTCATGGATTGGGCCGGTTACAACCGGGCCATTTTGATCGAGCACGACATCTGGGCGACGGGAACGACCGGTGCGCTCATCGAGCAGGTTCTCGGGGTGCCCGTCCACAAACTGCAGAGCGGACCGCTCGGCGGTGACCAGCAGGTCGGTGCGCTGATTGTGGAGGGGAAGATCGATTTCCTGATGTTTTTCTGGGATCCGCTCCAACCGCAGCCGCACGATCCCGATGTGAAGGCGCTGTTGCGCATGGCCGTGGTCTGGAATGTGCCGGTGGCCTGCGACCGGGCGACGGCGGACTTCATCATCTCGTCCCCGCTGATGCACGGCGAATACGAGCGGATCGTGCCGGATTACGAAGCCTATGCGAAACGCAGCCTGCCGGTGGAGGTCAGGCCGCCCGCGCGGTTGCCGGTCGGTTCCGCCTGACGTCCTGCCAAGGCGAACCACGACCGGGGGTGAGGCGCGCGATCTGCGCGGGCGGCAGCCCGGGTTGGCCGGACTGCCGGAGGCGGGGCCCGTTTCAGGAATCCGCCATCAGGGTTTCGTGATCGATCAGTTTTTCGTAATCGCTGAGCGTGCCGTTGGCCAGGCAGCATTGGATGATGCGGCGGCCAACCTCGTCGAGGTCCGGGACGAGGAACTGTTCCAGTTCGCGGGCAAAGAAGGCCTGGAGGATTTCCGCGCCTTGATCGTAGGCGGCCGTGCCGACCTCGGGCTGGAGGTCGACCTCGAAGAACCAGGCTCCGATAGTGCGGCCCTCGACGACGATCTTGCCCGGCGTGTAACCCAACAGCGGGCAGCGGGCCGCCTTCATCTGGCTGCGGGAGAACCGCGCGCCGCCGCGCCGGGCGAGGTATTCGCGGGCGATCCATTGCGGCATGAAGCTCACGTCCCAGGCGCCGACGTGCTGGTTGGGCATCAGCAAATAGCGCACCTCGGGGGTCTCGATGATCTGCTTGAGCAGTAGGTTGGCCTGATCGACGCGGCGGCCGGTGGCGAAGGGCCAGTAGGAACCGACGCCCTCGGAGGACATGCCTTCGGTCGACACGATGCTGGGATTGGCGTGACCACGCGGGGCGACCAGGCGCCACAGCCAGGCGAGGGCGGGCGGCAACGCGTGAAACATGCCGATGATGCCGTAGCTCGGTTGCTCGCGGGTGCAAGGAGGGCAGCGGACACCAAAACTGCGGATATCCACATCGACCGGCCCATGGACGACATTGGGCACGAGGTTGCGAGGCACGATCACCCGCGGGTTGGGACAGGGAGAGCCGGGCTTGTCCTCGGTGTGTTCCCAGATGAGCGAGGTGGCGCCGGGCCGGCCTTCGATGTTGAGAAACAGCAGGGGCTCCTGCGGATGGATGGTCAGTTCCTCGAGGTGGGGATCCACGCCGTAGTGGGTGATGTGATTGACGCGCACGAACCAGGCGTCCTCGGCGTCCTGCAGGGAGAGCTTGCCCTTGCCCTTGTCGAGGGACGGGTGGCACAGCGCCATGTCGTCGGTCACCGGGCGCAGGTCGCAGGTGCGGGGCAGGGTGAGGGTGCGCTCGTCCCCGGTGAGGACGTTGCGCCCGAGCAGGAGCGAGCCGTCGCGCTGGCGGTGCGCGTGCTCGAGCATCTCGCTCTTGCCGCCGCCGCTGGCGCCCTCGTGGGAGATGACGATCTTGTTGTCGTACGGGGTGACGACCTGGACGGTCGAGCAGTGCATGGTGAGCCACTTCTCCTGTTCACCGAGATTGAGCAGGACCCCGTAGATGCCCTTCTTGGCGCTGGGGCCCGGATACAGGTTGTAGCTGAAGAGCTCGTGGCGGCCGGGCAGGCGGTTGTGCACGACGACCTGTTTGCCCTCGAAGTGCGTATGACGGAAAGGCGGGGCGACGTAGATGATGGCGCGCGGATTGAAGCCAGGGGGAATATCCTCGGTCTTCAGGATGCCCTGCAACAGGGCCAGGCCGAGGGCGAAGAAGCCGGCGTTGTCCGGAGCGATAACGATGGCGTCCGTGCCTTTGCCAACTTTCCCGGCATGAAACGGAAACACCGCGAGGGGCTGGGTCTTGAGCCAGGCAAACGTGTTCAGGCGCAGGGGGGCGAACTCGGTGCCGAATCTCTGGTGGTAGGTCGGTTTGTCTGTGGGCCGTTCGTCGCCAATGACCATGCAGTCCGGATCACGCCGGCGCATGTAGGGCTCAAGGTAATTGGCCGAGATGCCGTTGCGCGCCCGGCAGACCTGAGCCTCGACCACGGAGCCACGGCCCGGCACGTCGTACGCCACCTCGTGCCAGCCCGCAGGGTTGGCATCGCGGACGGCAAGTTGCACCAGATCGTCGGCCGATTTGGCCACCGTCACCTTGGGCGCGGCGGCGAGGATCTCGGCGACTTCGGCCGGGAGATTGAAGGGCAGCGCGGCGATGCCGTGCTGGGAGGGAGGGATCGAGTGTTTCATGGCAAAGAGTCTGGTTGGATCAGGACGGGCGGTGCGCGCTGACTATATCAGCAGGTGAGTGCTCAAAAATACGCGGCATCTGTGACGAAATGCGCATTATTTGATATCAATTTGTGACTTTTGATTTAAGCTGCTGGTTGTCATGCCAAAGACCATTCGTCAGGCCATGTCTGATCGGATTCGCGCGCTGCCGGCGCTGCGCCAGTTCCTCAACGACTTTGAGCTCTCGACCGGGCTGCGGGTGGAATTTGTCGGTTCGCTCGGAGACCGGGAGCAACCGGCAGGCAAGCCGCCGCTTTGCCGATTTCTGCAGGACAGTCCCGGGGGCTGCAGAAAATGCATGGGAACGGTGCAGGAACTTCTGGAAAAGTCAGGCGGAGCGCCGCGGGAGATCCAATGCGAGGTCGGTCTGCGGGAATCGGCGGTGCCCTTGCGGGCGGGCGGTCAGGTGTTTGGCTATTTTCTCGTGGGAGGCTACTTCACGGCGCCGCCGTGCCTGCAGGAGAAAAACGGAATTCGTCACCGGCTCGAGCGTTTGAACATTCCCGTCACGGCCGCCGCCGTCGATGAATTGTGTGGCGCTTCCCCGGTGGTTTCCCCGGCCCGGCATGATGCGCTGGTGCGCATTTTGAGTCTGGTGGCGGAGCACCTGACCTTGGTCATCACGGACAACCTGGTCCAACCGACGGAGAAGCTGCCGCCCCTCGTGCGGGCGGCGTGTGAGCAAGCGCGCCTCAATTTCCGGCATGAGATCTCCCTGGGCGCCATTGCGCGTCAGCTCGGGGCGACGACCGCCCACCTCTGCCGGATCTTCCACCAGTCCACGGGGCTGCGATTTCGCGAGTATGTCGGGCGCCTGCGGGCGGAACGGGCGCGGGAACAGCTTGAGGCAACGGAACTCCCTGTCACCGAGATCGCGTTTGCGGCAGGTTTCCAATCGCTTTCCCAGTTCAATCGCACCTTCCGTTCCATCTACGGGCATTCGCCACGCGATATGCGCCGCGACCGCCCGGGGCGGGCGGGTGCACCGGGGAAACCGCTCAGAAAGGCCGGGAACCATGGCGGCACGAACCGGCGGCACGGGAACCCGTCGAAAAACGTGGTCTCCCCCAAGATCGCCAAAGACACGGTCTGAAATCCGCGCGGAAAAAATCCGCGCGACCGAGCCGCAAGGGAAGGCCTACCGTTGGTCAGCGGGGGCCTTGCTGAGATCGTAGAGGAATATGCCGTGGCCGATGCCGGCGGCCTCGCCGGCCTTGCCCATCTGGAAGGCGATGAAACGGCCGTCGTCGCTCACGACGCCGTTGGAGGCCTTGTAGCGCGGGTTTTCGCTGAAGTAGGTCAGCCGCGTTTTCCGGCCGCTGCCGTCGAGCGCGTGTTTCCACAGGTCGATCGAGCCGGGTCCGAGACGGTTCTGCACATCATTCTCCACCAGGGTATGCTGGCCGTCGGGAAAAATGCCCTCGGGTTCCTCGTAGATGTCGAGGTTGTCGGTGTATTTCGTGATTTGCTTTGTCACGAGGTCGAGGCCGATGACATCGCACTGGCGGCCGCCGTCCATGTAGGCGCTGAAGATGAGTTCGCGCTCGGCGGGCGGGCGGAAGTTCTGCGGTTCCATCGTGCAGCGGAAGGGCAGGTCGGCGCCGTCGATCACGAGCTGCCGGTTGGCGAGGGCGGGCACGCCGTCGGTGTAGACGACATCGGCCGAGTACAGCCGGGAGGAGGACAGGTTGCCCTCGCCCGGCTTCGGGCTGGTCCATTCCGCCCAGACAAGGTGCAGACGCCGACGCGAAACGGCGGGACCTTCGTTGCAGCGCACGCCGAGGGCGACGGGTTTCACTTTCTCCTGCGCGCTTAGGACGAAGAGGTAGCAGTTGTTGCGGGCGGGTCGGGGATTGGCCGGATCGTACTCGAGCGGGCCTGAAAGGAGGATGTCACCGTTGGCCAGGTAAAGCGCCCGGGTGTAGCCGTGGTGGGCGTAGTGCGAGGTGAGGTTGGTGATGGCTCCGGTCGCGACGTCGAGTTCCATGGCGTCGCCGTAGGTCTTGGAGAGGAACAGGATTTTCCGCCCGTCGTGGGACCAATCGGCGCGTTCCCCGAAGTGCGTGAGGCGCGTGATGTGGGGCGGCAGGTGGTCGGCGGGATTCTGGTCCGCGACGGGTGCGGCGCGGAGGGAAAGGCTTAGAGCACAGAGAACCAGGAGCAGGGTGGGGCGGGGCATGGCGACACACTGCGGCAATCCGCCCCAAAGGCACGGCTCAAAGCATCGCAACAATGGACCGAACGAGGCCTACGGCGTTTCCTCGTTGGAGAAGACCGCCGAGACATCGTCCTCATTGTCGAGGGCGTCGTGCAATTTCTCGATGGTGCCGGCGAGCTCGGCGGAGACCGGGACGGTGGTGGTGGGGATGTAGCTGATTTCGGCGGACTCGGGCTTGAGCCCGGCGTCTTCCAGGGCGTGGGAGAGCTTGTCAAAAAGGTGCAGGTCGCACCGGATCTCGTAGCCCTGTTCGGTCGTGATGATGTCGTCGGCGTCGTTGGCCAGGACGATCTCCAGCAATTTGTCCTCACTGGTCTGTTCCCTCGGGATGAGGAACTGGCCGGCGTGGAGGAACTGAAAGGCGACGGCGCCGTTCTGTGCGAGGTTGCCGCCGTGGTTGGCGAAGATGGAGCGGACGATCTGGGCGGTGCGCTGCTTGTTGTCGGTCGTGGCCAGCACGATGAAGGCGACCCCGCCCGGGCCGTAGCCCTCGTAGTGCAGCTCCTCGAACACCACGCCCGGGAGTTCGCCGGTGCCCTTCTTGATCGCGCGGTCGATGTTGTCGGCCGGCATGTTGGCCTCGCGGGCCTTCAGGAGCAGCGTACGCAGCCGGGCGTTCGCGGCGGGATCACCGCCGCCGCCCTTGGCCGCCATCGTGATGTCCCGGGAGAGTCGGGAGAACACCTTGCCCTTGCGGGCGTCGGTGACGGCTTTGAGCCGCTTAACCTTGGACCATTTGTTGTGTCCGGCCATCCGCAGAATCTCCGATTTATGATTTACGAATCACGATCGGGCGGGAGTGCCGCCCGGCGTTTGCATGGGGTGCTCACTTCTTCTTCTTCGGCGTCACGTTCTTCATGCCACCGGTGGCCCCGGGCTTGGTGATGCCGCCGTTGTTGATCGGCAGGTCGGGCTCGGGCATGCGGTTGATGATCATCTGCTGGGCGATGGTGAACAGGCCGTTGATGGTCGAGTAAAGCGCGAGACCGGCGGCGAAGTTGTAGCAGAAGAGGGTGAACATCCAGGGCATGACCTTCATCATGGTGGCCTGGGCGTTGTCGGTGGTCGGGGTGGGCGTGAGCTTCATCTGGTAGATCATGGTCGCGCCCATGAGGAGCGGCATGATGTTCAGGGGCAGGCCGAAGATGCGCGCCACCGTGTCAGGCGAGGAAAGGTCGCTCACCCAGAGGAACGAGGCGAAGCGCAGTTCCGAGGTGCTCTGCAGCATGGCGAAGAAGCCGACGAAGAAGGGAATCGTGATGAGGACGGGGATGCAGCCGCCGACGGGGTTGACCTTGTTCTCCTTGAAGATCTTCAGGGTCTCGGCCTGCATTTTCTGCGGGTTGTCCTTATATTTCTCACGCAGCGCGGCCATGTGCGGCTGCAGCTTGGCCATGCGCTTGGCGGAGCGGGAAGCGGCGAGGGTGAGCGGGAGGAAGACGATCTTCAGGGTGAGGGTCGTGATGACGATGGCCCAGCCCCAGCTCGGGATGACCGAGTGGACCCAGGTCATGATGGTCAGCAGCAGCGGGGCGAAGAACCCAGAGAAGAACATCTTGTTGAAGAAGAAGGAATCGAACTGCATGACCTTCTCCTCGTTGTGCTTGAAGACATCGACGTTCGAGAGCCGCTTGTACTCCTTGGGACCGGCGAAAAAGTTGGCGCCAAAGGTGGAGGAAGCGCCGGCCGCGAGCGGCTTGAGATCGAACTGGGCGTAGCCGGTCACGCCGTAGAGGCGGTGGTCGTCGGCGGGGGCCTTGGGGTCGAGCTTCACGCGTTCCACGCGCACGCCGTTGCCCGGCTGGTCGGGCGTCAGAATCATGCAGAAGAACTGGTTCTTGACCGCGGCCCAGGTGATGGCGGCGGGGCGCTCGATGAAGGCCGGCGGCGTGCCATCCTTCATGCCGATCCAGCTCAGGAAACCGCCGCCCTCGAGGTCGCTGCGGGCGACGAAATGCGTGTCTTTCTCCTCGGCGTAGGCCGTGTTCAGGTAGAGGCCGTAGTCGGACGCGTTGAGCGGTGAGGCCGTGCCGAGATTGAAGACGGCCTTGGGCAGCACGAGGGGCTTGTCCGTGAGATTGCGGAAGGTGGTCTCATGGCGGATCTGGTAATCGTCGCGGCCCGGGGCTTTCTCGAGCAGGTAGCGGCGGGTGATCTCCAGGCTTTCCGTGGTGGCGCGATAGACGACCTCGCGGTTGGTTTTTGTGACCAGGCTGTAGGTGGTGTGGCGGTCGGCACCGGGGAAATCGGTGAGACTGAGCGCCGGCGCGGCTTGGATGGAATTGAGGGTGTAGAGGCCCGGCTTGCCTTCGACGGCCAGGTGTTTCTTGAGGGCGATGCTGTCGACGGCGCCGCCATGGTTGGTCAGGGAGACCACGATAAAATCGTTCTCCAGCGTGACGATCTCGGCCGGGCCCAGGGCGGGCTGGGAGATGCTGCCCTCGGCCGGGGCGGGGGAGGTGCCGGAGCTACCCGTGAAAGAGGTGGTGGTGGGGGGCTCGGTTTTATTGGTATCGGCGGGAGCCTGGGTAACCGGCAGCGGGGCCGGCGGCTTCGGGCCGTAGCGGGCGCTGAAATAGAAGCTGGCCATCGCGGCGACGAGCAGGACCACACCGATTGTCGTGTTCTTTTTATCCATGAGAAAGTGAGTGAAAGTGAGCGGGAGAAAGTGAGCGAAACCGCCCTAGCGGCGCACGGACGTGCACACGGGACGGCTGCGGGAGGGGACGGGGTCTTCGCCACCCGGGTGCCACGGACCGCATTTGGCCAGGCGGACGACGGTGAGGCCGAGGCCGGCGACAAGGCCGTGGGACTGCAACGCCTCGCGGGCGTAGTGCGAGCAGGTGGGGGCGAAACGGCAGCCGCAGGTGGGGTTGATGACCACGAGGGCGGGGGAAAGGGTGCGCTGGTAGATCCAGATGAGTCCGCGGACCAGGCGGGCGGGCACCGTCAGCAGCATCCGGGCAAGGCCGGCCTTGCGGCGTCGGTCGGTTGGCGTGGTTGTTCCGCGGGCGGGCATGCTGGGATCAGGCTCAATCATTTTTCTTGGGAGCCGGGGCCAGCTTGCCGCAGGCATACGCAAAGCGTTGCGTCGCTTCGGCAAAATCGATCCGGAGAATGGCGGCGCGGGCGGTGAGCACGAGGTCGAGGCCCGGGGGCACGAGGTTTTGTTGCCGGCGGTAAAGTTCACGCAACCGGCGTTTGGCCCGGGCGCGTTGCACGGCATTCCCGACGGAAGCCCGGGAGGCCACCACGCCAACGCGTGGGGTTTGGGCGGGATCGCCGTCGGGCCGAACGCGCCACGTCAGGAGGAAGGCCCCGCAATCCATGCGGCGGCCCTGCTCACGGACGGCGCGGAAGTCACCATTGCGCCGCAGGCGCTGCCCGGCGCGGAGACGCATGTTCAGACGACGGTCAGGCGCTTGCGGCCCTTGCGGCGGCGGGCGGCAATGACCTTGCGGCCGCCGCGGGTGGCTTTGCGGGCGCGAAAACCAATCTTGCGGGCGCGTTTCTTGCGGTGCGGGCGGAATGTAGGCTTCATAAAGTTATGGCAAAAAGAGGGTCAGACTCGCCGGGGGGGGGCCGGGGTGTCAAGCGAGAGCTTTGGGGGTGATTTCCGGCCGGCGCAAGCCCCCACCCGTTACTTTCTCGCCTCGCGTTTCGAGTGTGAACAGCCTGCGCATAATAATCCTTTGCGTTTGGGGGCGGTCGACGCGACCTTGGACGCATGGCCGAGTCATGCCAAAAGCCGACCCATTCACCGGACAACCGTCCCACCTCGAAGGCTCCCGCCTCCCCGGGGAGGAAGGATGGTCCGTTGTTTTGGACGGTCACAGGCAACGACTTCGGGCGCTCGATCAGCTGGGCCAGAAAGCAGCCCAATGCGGTATCCGAACAAATCCGGACCGCGCTCTCGTCCTCGCCGAAGCCGACGAAGTAGGCCTGTTGGAGTTTGCCGAGGACCGCTGGAGGGAACTGGGTCAGGCGATCCGGGAATTCAGGGCCACCCTGCCCGAAGTGCGATTGGAGGACTTCGGGTTCAGTTCCGAGGCGGCCGACCCTTTTGAGGCGAATACCACCCAATTGCGGCGGATCGGCGGCGGGGTGGAGGCCCTGGCCTTTGCGGACACCCAGGATTCCGTGTACAAATTCTTCCATTTCCGCGAAGGAGGGGAAATCGGGGCGACTTTTGCCTTTGCCCGCGGGGAGGACGAGGTTTTACAAGCGACGGCGGTTCCGGGGAGCTACCGACGGTTGTTCGAGAAGCTGCGGCTGACCCACCTCATCGGCATGCCGACGGAAATCGCCGGACTTACCCCGGAAGGCATATTGGTGGCCAAGCAGACCTTCGGGCAGATGTTGCCGGAAAAAACCGACATGTCCGGGCTCGATCCGGATCGGCTCATTCCGATTCCCTCGCGATTCTTGCGGTCTGACCGCGATCACCCGCGATTGCTGTTCCTGGATGGCGATCCCTGGCTGGTGGGGGACACGCATGATCGGAACGTGGTCTTGGCCGAGGATGATACCTGGCGGGTGATCGACCTGGTGGCCGCGCCGCTGCCCCCGGAGTGGCTGGGGCCGATGCCGCTGTTTCGCGACTGGATCGAACGGGCCCGGCTGGACCCCCGGGCGGAAATCCTGGCGGCGGTGAATGATGACGAGCTGTAAGCGGGGATGGATGTTACCCCGGCAGGCCTCAGTCTGAAAATCCTCGCCGGAAAATAAAAAAGGCGGGGTCAGCGACCCCGCCCTGCAAAATCGGTTCGTCCCGGGTTCAGCCTTTCTGGCTGTCGATGAAGGCGAGGACGTTCTCGGCCTGCTTGTCGGTGACGCCGGAGTCCTTGTAGACGATCTTACCGCCCTTGATCACGTAGCATTCCCGCGAGGCGAAGAACGTCGCGCTCTGGCCGAAGGCGGTCACGACCTTCTTGTCCGTATCGGCGAGCAGAGGAAAGGGGAAGTGGTTGGTCGCCTTGAATTCCTTTTGTTTCTCCACGGTGTCGAGACTCACGCCGACCACGGCGGCGCCGCGCTTGGTGAGCTCGGCGCTGGCATCGCGGAGGGAGCAGCCCTGCTTGGTGCAACCGCCGGTGAGGGCCTTTGGATAAAACCAGACGACGGTGTACTTGTTTTGGGCGTAGACGTCACCGAGGTTCAGGGTGTCGCCCGTGTCGGTGACCGCGGAAACGACCGGGGCGGCGTCGCCTACTTTCAGCGATTCGGCGGCGAGGCGGGAGAAAAGACCGGTCAGGGCGGTGAGCATAAGGAGAAAGCGAAGGGTTTTCATGGTCGGGAGAGATAAGCCACGGAAGGAAGATTGGCAAATAATCGCGAAAACCGCGCGCCCGACACAGACAGAGCCGGCGGGTTCCGTCCCTTTGGCTAAAAGTTTTGCAAAATACCCGGACAGGGAACCATCCGTGCGCCTTGGTGTTACTGGGGGGACCAAGCGTGCGATCTTTGCGCGCTGGCACCTACAAACCAATAAAGAACATGAATACCTCCTCCCTTAAATCCCTCGTTCTCGTGACCGCCCTGGCGCTCAGCCTCGGTGCGACCGCCCGGGCCGGCTCGGCCGTGCTCGACGAAAAACCGGCGCCGATGGTCGGCAATCTGAGCCTCCTCGGCCAGACCTACGGCACGCTGACCTACAGCTATATCAACGTGGATGACGTTTCCTCCCATGGTGACCGCTACAACTTTGAGGTGAACCAACCCCTCGCCTTTGGCATCGATGGGATTCTGAGCTTTGAGCACTCCCAATCCAGCGAATTCGCCGGGTCGCGCGTGAAGCAGAATATCCTCGGTGGCGCCCTCCGCGCCTTCAGCACCTCGTACAACTGGGGCAAGCCCTACGTCGAGGCCGGGGCCGGTTACACCTGGGCCCGTTATGCCGGCGCGAAGGACAACTCCTTCATCTGGCACCTGGGTGTGGGTGCGGAGTTCCAGGTCACTCCCCAGGCCACCGTGACGCCCTACGTGACCTATGAGGACGCCCCCAGCCTCGCCGGCGGCAACACCTGGAATTTCGGGGTCAAGGCCAACTACTGGATCGACTCCTCCTGGGCGGTGACGGCCGGGTTGTCGCGCAACGACGAGAAGGCCACGGCGTTCACGATCGGCACGAACTTCCGCTTCTGACCTTCCGTCCGCCCCCGGGCGGACGCAGGTGTGTGCAACGAGCCGCGGCGCCGAAAGGCGTCGCGGCTCCTTTGTTTTCCGGACGGGCCTCAGGCGCGGGCCAGGTGCCGCGCGACCCAGGCGGAGGCAAATTGCGTGGTGACCACGGAGAACGTGAACAGATAGAGGCCGGCGCCGATATGAATCTCGGCGATGGCGGCGGACTTCATCGCCACGATGAGAATGGCGACGACGAAGACATCGAGCATCGACCATTTGCCGAGGGACTCGACCCACCCATGCAGCCGGCGCATCCGGGCGAGATCGTGGGCGCGTTCCAGCCAGACGAGCGCCAGCAGGCCGAGTTTCACGCAGGGAAAGACCAAGGTGAAGAGACTCAGCACCGCGAACAGGAAATACTCACCCTCGCGAAACAGGGTGATGATGCCACCCACGATGGAAACCCCGCTTTCGAAGACCCAGAACTTCGTCACGTGAAAGAAGGGAAAGAATATTCCCGTGCCGAAAAGCACCAGGGCGACGACAATCAGGACGGGGATGGCGCGCGTGGCGGCCGGCGTGGAAGCTGACATGATAAGTTCGTATACCGCCGCCCGGTGCGTCGCGAGAGGGAAACAGGCTGCGGCCCGATGCTTTGGAGGCGTGCGGCCAATGCCCGACCAGGGCGGTGCTCGGGAAACCGGTCGGGCAGCCGACGCCCGCCGAACCTAGATATAATACATCTCGGTCGGGTTCTTGGTCGCGAGCTGGTCGAGGGTGTAGCTCTTGACCTTCTCGATCAATGCGGTGCGGACCTCGCCCCAGACCTGCTTGAGCCGCTTGCCGCTCTGGCCCTGGAAATTGCCGCTGAGGCCGAGGCAGTCGCCCTCCGTGGCCATCATGATGTCGTAGAGCGAAATCTCGTCCGGCGGGCGGGCCAGCTTGTAGCCGCCGAGGTTGCCGCGTCGGCTGGTGATGAGTCCGTGCGTGCGGAGCTTGCCGAGGATCTGCGCGAGGAAGTTCGCGGGCACCGCCTCGGTGCGGGCGAGATGCTCGATCTGTGCGAGTTCACCCGAGCCGTCGAGCCGGGCCAGTTCGGCCATGACGCGACAGGCGTAGTCCACCTTGACGGAGATTTTCATGGTTCAGATGACGTAGTCCGTGTTTTCCGGACGGACGACTTCGGTGGGTGGCAGCAGCATGCCGGCGGCGACGGTGGCATTGGTGCCCTGTTCAATGAGAATGAAGGAACCGGTGAGCCGGTTGCTGGCGTAGCCGTCGTAGAAGAGCGGCTTGGCGGTGCGGATCCGGATCTCGCCGAGATCATTCACGGCCAATTCCGCCGGGGCGGGCTGGGTCTCAAGGGTGACCATGTCGAGGCGGTGCTCGATCTCCGTGACAATCGCCTGCACGGTGCTCGTGGTGTGCTTCAGGAAATATTTCTTCCCACGCTGCAGGGGGCGCGGGTGCATCCAGCAGACCTTGGCGCGCAGGTCGGTGCCGCCGCCGGGGAGGGCGTCGAGCCCGACCAGCATGCTGCCCCGGCTCACATCGACGTCGTGTTCGAGCACGATCGAGACCGATTGCGGACAGAAGGCCTCGGGCACGGAGCCGTTGTAGGTGTGGATTTCCTTCACCGTGGAAACGACCCCGCCGGGCAGCGTCATGACCTTCTGGCCGGTGCGCACGATGCCGCCGGCAATCTGGCCGCTGAAACCGCGGAAATCGTGGAGGCGCGGGTCGGTCGGATTGTTGGGCCGGTTGACCCATTGGACCGGCAGACGAAAGGCGTTGAGGTTCCAGTCGCTCGCGATGTGCACGGTCTCCAGGTGGCCCAGCAAGGTCGGGCCGGCATACCAGGGCGTGTTCACGGAGGGCGTCACGACGTTGTCGCCGTTGAGGGCGCTCAACGGGATGAACTTCACGTCCTTGATGCCGAGGCGCGGCAGGAATTCCTCGAACTGCGCGCGAATCTCGTTGAAGCGGGCCTCACTCCACCCGACGAGATCCATCTTGTTGATGGCGACGACGAGGTGGGGGATGCGCAGCAACGAGGCGATCGCGGTGTGGCGACGGCTCTGCTCGATGACGCCGAGGCGGGCATCGACGAGCACGATCGACAGGTTGGCGGTCGACGAGCCCGTGACCATGTTGCGCGTGTACTGAACGTGGCCGGGGGTGTCCGCGATGATGAACTTGCGGCGCGGGGTCGCGAAGTACCGGTACGCGACATCGATCGTGATGCCCTGCTCGCGTTCGGCGCGGAGACCGTCGGTCAGGTTGGCCAGGTTGATCTGGCCGCCGCCGGTGATGTCGGCGGAGCGCTCGAGGGCCTCGATCTGGTCCTCCATGAGCGACTTGGTGTCGTAGAGGAGGCGTCCGATGAGCGTGGACTTGCCGTCGTCCACGCTGCCGCAGGTGTTGAGGCGCAGGATGTCGACGACCGGCACGGGCGCGCGCGGGGCGGCAGGGTTGCCGAGGACGGGAGAGACTAGGGTGGAAGGTGAACTGGCGGACATGAGAATCAGATGTTGGCGAATGGCGCTTACACACCCCGCCCTGTCGGGCACCCCTCTTGATAGAGGGGAACCAAACCACGCGGCCGATGATCCCCTCTAAGAAGAGGGGTGGCGCGGAGCGACGGGGTGTTTAGGTTGGGCACGGTGGAGCTGGGGATGCGGTTTAGAAGTAGCCGGCTTTCTTGCGGTCTTCCATGGCGGCTTCGGAGGCCTTGTCGTCAGCGCGCGAGCCGCGCTCGGTGACGCGGGCGGCGGCGACCTCGGCGATGATGTCGTCGACCGTCTCAGCCGGGCTGTCGATCATGCCCGTGCTGATCATGTCGGCGATGGTGCGCACGCGGCAGACCAGCGTCTTGCGGGCCTCGGTCGGCTTGGGGCGGGCGCCGGCGTAGGGATCAGGCTTGGAGGGATCCTTGTGCTCGGGCGGCAGGGGCAGCCACTGGCCGCCGCGGCGGAAGCATTCGCGGGTGTGGCTGAAGTAGATGTTCGGCACTTCCAGCTGCTCCTGCTTGATGTATTCCCAGACGTCCATCTCGGTCCAGTTGCTCAGCGGGAATACGCGCATGTTTTCGCCCTGGTTGAGGCGGGCGTTGTACAGGTTCCAGATCTCGGGACGCTGGTTCTTCGGATCCCACTGGCCGAAGGAGTCGCGGAAACTGAAGAAGCGTTCCTTGGCGCGGGCTTTTTCCTCATCGCGCCGGGCGCCGCCGATGGCGCAGTCGAAGCGGAATTCCTCGATGGCGCCGAGGAGGACGGGGATTTGCAGCTTGTTGCGGCTGACCTCGCCGGGTGCCGGTGTCGCCGTGCCGTTGGCGATGGCCTGGTCCACGGTGCGGACGATGAGCTTGGCGCCGAGTTCCTTGGCGCGGCGGTCGCGGAATTCGATGAGCTCGGGAAACTCGTGACCGGTCTCGACGTTGAGGAACGGCATCGGCAGGTCGGAAGGACGGAAGGCCTTCTCCGCGAGGCGCAGGAGACAAATGGAGTCCTTGCCACCGGAGAAGAGCAGCACCGGCCGTTCGAACTCGGCGGCGACTTCGCGCATGATATGGATGGCCTCGGTCTCGAGATGGGCGAGGTGATCTAGATGATAGGAAGACATGAAATATGAAGGGTCCAGGGTCTGGGATCTTGGGTCTGGGGTCCAGATTATCGGTCGCCCAGGGAGCGGATCAGGCCGCTGGTAAGTTTGCCGGCCTGGACGCAAAGGGAGGTCAGTTCGTTGTGTTCGGTCTCGGAAATGAATCGATTGTCGAGCAGCACGTAGCTCATGGAGCGGACTTCGCCGCAGGAACGACGGGCGATGTTGTAAGCCTGACGTTTTTCCGCGGCATGCAGGCTCTCCCAGCCCTCGGCCACATTGTTCATCACGGACACGGCGGCGCGCTGAATCTGGTCGCGCAGGCCAAAGTCACGGGCCAGGGGCTCACGCCGGCCGTAGCCGTAGACCAGATTGGTCAGCGAGCGCGCCTGTTTCCAAGCTTCGGCATTTTCAAAAGGTTCGTTCATTTTTCCGAGAACCCAGAGCCTAGACCCCAGACCCTGCGGCGGCCTTGGCCGCCGTCCCGCCCCAGGCGGCGTGGAGGCCGCATTCGCGTTTTTCGTCGGCTTTGGCCGGGTCGAAGTAATCCCACTCGTTGGGCAGTTGGTGCTCGGCGAGGTAGGCTTCCATCTGGGCGTCGGACCAGTTGAAAACCGGGCTGACTTTCAGCGCGCCGAAGTTGGCGTCGTGTGAGATGACGTCGAGGCCGGCGCGGTTCGGGTTCTGGACCTTGCGCAGGGCGGTGATCCACACCGTCGGCGCGAGCTCCTTCATGCCGCGTTGGAAGGGCTCCAGCTTCATGACGGCGCTGAACTGTTTCAGGCCGGCCTCGTCATCGAGCGACGGGATCGGGCCGTGCACGGCATCGCGGTGCGCGGGTGTCATTTTGGGCAGAAACGGTTTGAGGTTCAGCTTGAGCTGCGTGCGCAGCTGCTCGGCGTGCTTGTAGGTGGCCGGCCGGTTGTAGCCGTGGTCGACCCAAAGGACGGGGATGTCGGCCTGCGCCTGCGTGGCGAGGTGGAGGACGACGGCCTCGTAGGGGCGGAAGTTGGTGGAGACGATGGCGCGGCCGCCGGCCTGCGCGAGGGCCCAGCGGACAACCTCAAGCGGAGACTTGTCGCGGAGCGCGGCGTTGGCGGCGGTGATTTGAGCGGGGGACCAGGTGGACATGGGCAGATGGCTTAAATGGCGAAATCTTCGGCGACTTTCACGCGACCGAAGGCGAGGCGTTCCCAGATGCGTTCGTGGGCAAAGTAGAGGGCGACCTTCGTGAACAGTTCAACGAAGCCGATGCTGAAGGCCCATTTGGCGTGCCCGGTGATCAGGTAGGAGATGAGGATCGTGTCGAGCGTGCCGAGGGCACGCCACGAGATGGCCTTCACCAGGCTGCGGTAGGGTTTGTCCTTCGTCATCGGGAAAGGGGAAGGACGATCAATTGGCGGCGGCCGGAGCGGGCGTGGTGGTCGCGCGGGCCGCGATGGCCTCGGGGATCAGCACACGGGTCGCAAAGTCACCGAAGCGTTCGCCGGTGGTGCGTTCGGCCTTCCAGCGGGTGAGCAGCGGGCGCAGCTCGGCTTCGAGCTCCGCCTCCTTGATCACTTCCTTGTAAACCTGGTTGAGCCGGGCGCCGGTCACATCGCCACCGAGCCAGAGCTGGTATTTGCCGGGCGCCTTGCCGACGAAGCCGATCTCGGCCATGTAGGGGCGGGCGCAGCCGTTGGGGCAGCCGGTGGAGCGGATGATGATCTCCTCGTTGGCCACGCCGATCTCGGCGGCGAGTTTCTCGATGCGGTTGATGAGGCCGGGCAGGGCGCGCTCGGACTCGGCGAGGCCGAGACCGCAGGTGGGCAGCGACGGGCAGGCCATGGAGGCGGCGTGCAACACCGAAGCCTGGGCGGAGGTCTTCACGCCGTGCGAGGCAAGGAGCGCGTCGATCGCGGCGCGGTCGGCATCGGGGATGTTGGCGAGGATGACGTTCTGGTTGCCGCTGAGGCGGAACTCGATCTTCGGGAACTTCTCCGCGACCTGGCGGAGCGCGGTCTTCATCGCGTGGCCCTCGACATCCTTGATGCGGCCGGTCTGCACGAAGAGCGTGAGGAAATTCGAGCCGTCCACGGCGCGCTGCCAGCCGTAGGTGTCGGTGGTGTTGGTGAACTCGAAGCGGCGGACGCCGGTGAGGGCGAATCCGGTGCGGCGGTTGAGTTCGGCGATCAGCCAGGTGACGCCGCGCTCGGCGACGACGTATTTTAGACGGGCGTGCTTGCGGTTGGTGCGGTCGCCGAAATCGCGATGGATCGTCAGCACGGCCTTGGCGACGTTGACGACCTGTTCGCGCGGGAGGAAGCCGATGACATCGGCGAGGCGGGTGTAGGTCTGGTCGTTGCCATGGCTGCGGCCGAGGCCGCCGCCCACGGCGAGGTTGTAGCCGAGCAGCTGGTCGTTCTCGATGACGGCGATGAAGCCGAGATCGTTGGTGAATACGTCCATGTCATTGGACGGCGGGATCACGAAGGAGGTCTTGAACTTGCGGGGCAGGTAGGTCGCGCCGTAGAGCGGGTCGACGTAGCTGGTGTTTTCCTCGGCATCGAGGTTGAGCTGGACGTTGTCGACCCAGATGGAGTGGTAGGCCTTGGTCTGCGGCGCGAGGGCCTCCATGACGAGGAGGCTGTCGGCGAAGACGTCGGCGCGGGCCTTGGTGGTGGCGGGCGTGGGCGAGACGGTGATGTTGCGGTTCACGTCGCCGCAGGCGGCGAGCGTGGAGAGCATCGAATCGTTGATCCGCTTGATGAGCGGACCGAGACCGTTCTTAACCACGCCGTGGAACTGGATGCTCTGGCGCGTGGTGATGCGGAGGGTGTTGTTGCCGTACTGGGTGGCGAGGTCGTCGAACGTCGTCCACTGGGCCGGTGTCATGACGCCGCCGGGGATGCGGCCGCGGATCATGACGAGCCATTTCTTGCCGGTCTTGCGCAGATCGCGGTCATCCTGTTGGTAGATGCCGTGAAATTTGATGAACTGCTCGTCATCTTCGGAAAACTTCTCGAGGGTCGGGTCATTCAGGGTGGCGGCGATATTGCCGGCCAGCGTGGGAATGCGCTGCTTGAGGAGCTCGTTCTTGGAAAGGGGGGCGGTGGTGATTTCGGACATGACTGAGAGAACGCTTGCCACTTTGCCCAAAAGTTAAAGATTAAAAGGAGTCATAATTACTAAAGAACTCATGATGGCATCACATTCCACTGCAGATAAGGGCTTTGTCTGGCTAGTAGGCGCAGGACCTGGCGCGGCAGATCTCATCACCGTGCGGGGCTGGAAGCTGCTCCAGGCAGCCGAAGCGGTGGTCTATGACGAACTCGCCAATGGGGAATTGCTGGCCCATTGCCCGGCCGGTTGCGAATTGCATGCCGTGGGCAAACGAGCCGGCAAGCACAGTGCGTCGCAGGATGAAATCAACACGCTCTTGGTCCGGTTGGGTACGGCCGGCAAAAAGGTCGTGCGGCTCAAGGGCGGCGATCCCCTGATCTTTGGCCGGGCCGGGGAGGAGATTGAGGCGCTGCGGGCTGCGGGGATCCCGTTTGCCATCGTGCCCGGCGTCACGGCGGCAACGGCTTCGGCCGCTTCGCTCGGCCTGCCGCTGACGCATCGGGATTGCTCCTCGGCGGTCGTGTTCGTAACCGGACACCAATGCGCGGCCAACACCGATGCGCTGGATTGGGGTGCGCTCGCGCGCCTGCGGGCCACACTCTGTTTCTACATGGGTGTGCGGCGTCTGCCGGAGATCGCGCACAACCTTCGTCAACACGGCATGGCCGCGGAGATGCCACTGGCGCTGATCAGTGAAGCGACGCTTCCGTCGCAGAAGATCACGATCACGACCCTGGGCGAGGCAGAGAAGATATCCGCCGAGCAAATCGTCCAGCCGGCGCTGGTCGTGATCGGCGAGGTCGTCGCGCTGTCGGATTTCGCGATGCGCGTGCCGGGGATGATTCGTAGGGTCAATCTGTGACTGGCCGGTCCGGTCAGAGACCGGACCCACGCCAGCGGTCGGCGAGGATGTCGATGAGGAGCGGGTGCTCGGCGACGAGGGCGGTCATGGCGGTGTGCAGCGCGCCGCCGCTCGCCGTCTCGGCCTCGCGGCAGATGGTCGCCACGTCGCCCTCCGGTCCGGCGTGTCGGCCGGGCAGGAGGAATTGCATGGCAACGATGACGTCACCCGTATTCCAGCCGGGTTTGAGCAGCAGTTTGGCGAGCAGCGGCTCGCAAAAGTCGTAGTCCGCACCGGCGCGGCGCTCCATGCTGCAGGGCGCGACGGTGAAGTCCGGACCGAGTTGACCGGCGAGCTGGCAGGAGAGTTCGTTGCGTACGTCGGTAACGGCTTTGGCGGGGCTGCCATGATCCACCAGCGCCACGCGGCGGGCGGCGGAACCGAGGGCGCGCACGTGGTCGGCGAGAATGCACGCCAGCCGGTCGTCCCCGGCGGCGAAGAGCGGCGCGGCGATCTGCACGTTCAAGGCGGGGTGTTTCGTGCGCAGGTGGGCCAGGCGCTTGGGCAGATAATCGGTCAGCGCTCCGCTCGGGCCGAAAAACAACGGCACGATGAGAAAGTCGCTTTGCCCGGCGGCGACGTGGCGTTCCAGCGCGGGTTCGAGGATCTCCGCCGGCGTCCCGTCGATTTTTTCCTTCGGCACCGCGCTGGAGTGGAGCAATGAGATGGGCGAGACCGCCTCGCCGATACGCTCGCCCAGCAAGGCCGCCAACCGGCGCAGGCCGAGGGTAGCGGCGGGCTCGAGTGAGCCGTTGTCCATCAGAATGGTGAGCGGGCGAGGCATGGTGGTGGTTCGGGTGGAGGGCCCGTCTCCCGACGGGCCACGGTCGGTCGGAGACCGACCCTCCATGGATTCTGGGCTTCGGGCAGAATGACAAGCCCAGACGGCCCGCGGGGACGTGGAACCGCCAACGAAAAAGGCGGGGTCAGAGACCCCGCCTTGGCAGCTGAAGAGAGAGGAAGGTTATTCCAGGCCCGCGACGTTGACGTCGTTGGGATAGTCGACGGTGAACTTCACGGTCAGCTCGCGCTTCTCGCCGGGCTTGAGGTCGAGGGTCCATTTGAGCGTGCCTTCGTCGGTGGGCTTCACCTCGCGGGCGTCGGGGGAGAGGAGCTTCACGACGATCTTTTCGTTGCGGGAGAGCGGCACCTGGTCGGCGACGATCACGCGCTCGGTCGACTTCTTGTTGTTCTGGACAGTGATGAGGTACTCGTAGGTGATGCGCTTGCCGGAGTTGGTCAGACCGGTGTCCTCAGTGAACTTGTTCACACGCTTGTGCTTGATGGCGATGCCGTCGTCCACGCCGAGGGCGAGGTCGAACTTTTCGCCGGGCATCACGGTGCGCAGGCCGCTGGTGGCGACGAAGGTGCCGTCGAGGAAGACGTTCATGGCGCCGGCCAGGAGCGGGAAGTCGGAGCTGTTGACGACCTTTGAGGTGAGGAAGGCGGTGGTCTGGCGCTTCGGTACGGTGAGGTATTCGGGGACGGCCTTCAGGCTGGCCGAGGTGACCGGCACGCGTTGCGGTGAATTGTCACTCGGGATGCTGGAACTGACGGCGATTTTGAAGGATGCGCTCGTGGCGCCGGCCTCGATGGTGGCAGTGGCGAAATCGGCATCCTTGACCTCGTCGGCCATGGCCATGCCACCGACATTGCTCGTGAGCGTTTGCATGTTGACGGCGGCAGGGGCGTTGAGCGCTTTCGCGGAGTAACCCATTTCACGTTTGCGCATTTCATCCCGCTCCAATTGCCCGCGCAGGGCGATTGGATTGTATACATCCAGGTTCCACACGCTCAGCACCGGGGCGGCACCACCGAGTGACGGACGCGCGGTGGAGAGGGTGAGCGACACGTCCTTCCAGTCCTCGCCGGTGCGCTGACGAACGATGCCAAAGTAATCGAGCTGCACCGTGCGTTCGCTGCTCATGACCCGCGCATCGTAGCTGGGCACCCAGGAGGCGCCGGGGACGGTGTAGGCGAGGGAGACATCGAGCGAACCGGCTTGGGCGGCGGCGACGCGCACGGTCACGGTCTTGAAGGCCTTGCCGCCGGCGCCCCGCAGTTCGTTGAGCTGGGCGGACACCGTGTTGATCTTGTTCTGCAGCTCCTCGCGCTGTTCGTCGAGGGAGGCGCGGTCGGCGGTGATCTTGCCTTTCTGTTCCGAGAGGTAAGCGAGTGAGGCGGAGAATTGGTTGAGATCGGGCCGGGGGACATCCTTGGCCGGCGGGGCAAAGAGCGCGGCTTCCATGCGATCGAGCGTGGCGGACTGGGCGTTGAGGAGGGTCGTGCGGTCGTCGAGTCCGCGCACCTGTTTGCCGAAGCCCTTGAGCTGGTCCTCGAGTTCCTTCACGCGGGCATTGGGGGTGAAGTCTACGAAGGTCTGCTTGGCGCTGACGTCCAGGATCGTCGCGGCCGCGGTGCCCTTGCCGCTGACCTGCAGCGACTGCTCGTTGAGCGCCTGCGGGAGATTGGCGAAGACGAGTTCGGCCGTGCCGCCGGTGAGCTGGACCGTGGCGGTGCGGGTGACGACCGCGCGGTCCTGATAAACGGTGACGGCGGAAATACGGGAATCGACCGGGGCGGCGCCCAGGCGGAGCACCGGAGCGAGGAGGCAAAGCGACAGAAGGAATCGAGGAATATTCATGGGATGGATTTGTGACTGGATGCAGGGGATGACGTTCCCGGGAACGAATCCTTAGAGTAAAAACTTTGCGAAAGCCGTTTCCGGTGAATCAACCGGTGCCAAGGAGGGCCAACAAATCGCCGATTTTGCGGTGTGACTCCAGGGGGTGACGGAGTCGATACGAACGGTTGAGCTTGTAGCGGTTACGCTGGCCTTCGCGGGTGCGGGTCAGCACGCCCTCCTCCTCCAAGGCGGACACGATCGCATGCACGGCCCGCTCGGTGATACCAACCTGTTGGGCGACCTCGCGGAGGGTGATGTCCTCGTTGCGATCCAGGCAAACCAGCACGTGCGTGTGATTGGTCAGAAAAGTCCAGCCGACGGACGGGGCGGAAGGGGCGGGCATGGTCACATTGTGCGCGAAGGGGACGGGCATTCAAGAAAACTATATAATGAAGTTGACTTCATGTTTCAAAATTCAATTAACCTCGGCGCCATGGATCTTCTGCAATCACTCGTGCCCAGCCTGCTCTCGCCCATGGTGCTCGCCTTCGGGCTGGGCATCATCGCCACTTTGGTCCGGAGCGATTTGAAAATTCCGGAGCCGCTCTACGCGGCCCTGACCATCTACCTGCTGTTTGCGATCGGGCTGAAGGGCGGGGCCAAGCTCGATGGCGTGGCGCCGGCGACGTTTGCCTGGCCGCTCATGGCCGCCCTTGGGCTTTGTCTGGCAATACCGGTCTGGAGCTACGGGGTTCTGCGGCGGTTGGGCGGCTTCAATCCGACGAACGCCGGCGCGGTGGCCGCGCACTACGGCTCGGTGTCGGTGGTGACCTTTGGGGCCTGTCTGGCCTTCCTGGATTCCCGGCAGGTGGCGCACGAGCCGTTTCTGCCTGCACTGGTGGCGGTGATGGAGGTGCCGGCGATCTTGGTGGCGCTCTATCTGGTGCGGCGGTCGGAGCCGGTGCCTGTGGGGCAGTTGGTGCCCAGCCCGCAGGCGATGGGCATCACTCCCGTCGCGGTACCCGGGGCTTGGACGAAAGTGCTGCACGAACTGTTCACCAGCAAGGGCATCGTGCTCCTGATTGGGGGCATGGGGATCGGCCTGTTGTCGGGCAAATCGGGTTTTGAACAGGTGGCGCCGCTGTTCGACGTGCCGTTCAAGGGTGTGCTCACGCTCTTCTTGCTGGAGATGGGCTTGGTCACCGGACGGCGGCTGCGTGACCTGAAGACGGTCGGACCGTTTCTCTGTGGTTTTGCCATCATCATTCCCTTGCTGCACGGCCTGCTGGGCGTTGCGCTGGGTCTCTGGACGGGACTGGGAATCGGCGGGGCCACCGCGCTGGGCACACTGGCCGCCAGCGCTTCCTATATCGCCGCCCCGGCGGCGGTGCGCATCGCGTTGCCGGAAGCGAACCCCGCCCTCTATCTCACCGGAACCTTGGCGATCACGTTTCCGTTCAATGTGGTGGTGGGAATCCCGGTGTACTTCGCCTTCGCCCGTTGGATGGCGGGTGTCGGTTGAAGGAGGATCTTACCAGTCGTCCGTGCGGAACGGCGCGGCGGGCAGGCCGGCGGCATTCACGAGGGAAGCCTGCGGGGCGTTGGTGAAGGCGTAGCGCACGGCCACGGGTGCCGTGACCGCGGCGGCACTCACCACCACGGACGGGCCGTCGATCACGGCTGTGGCCGGATGAAACACGCGGTCGGCGCCAGCGAGCTCGAAACCGGTGACCGTGGGGCGTGTGCTCTTGAGACCCTCGGCATAGCTGAAGACGAGGCGCAGGGCGGGACCATCGGGTCTGACCGCTTGCAATACCGGACCGCTGGCGAAAATGGCGCGCTGATCATAGACGCGATTGAGCGCGAGCCGGGCGAGGCGCTCGCCGGCGGGCTGCTTGTCGACCGGGTGCAGATTGTCGGGCTCAACGTTGTCGATGATGACCGCGAGTCCGCCGGCCGGCACGTGCAGCACGGATTCCTGCGCCTCGCGGAGCTCCGCCCAGGCGCGGCCGTCGGGTTTGCCGTAGTCCGAGAAATTCGGCAGCTGCACGACGAGGAAGGGGAAATCGCCCTGCAACCAGGTGTTGCGCCACGCCTGGATCATCGCCGGGAGGAGCTCGGCGTATTCGCCGGCGCGGCCGACGTTGGACTCGCCCTGGTACCAGAGCGCCCCGCGCAGCGCGTAGGGCGCGAGCGGGGCGAGCATGCCGTTGTACAACGTGCCCGGACCGTAGGCAGAGCCGGGTCCCATCGGTGGACGCGGCCAAGGCATGGTGATGGGCGTTCCCTTGGTGCGGCGGTCCTCGATGGCTTTTTGAAACGCCGCTTCCAACCCCGGCTGGTCGGCATAGGCCTGCGGCCAGACTTTCAGCGCGGCCTGCCACTTGCGGTTGAATTCCGGCCAGGCGCGAGAGCTGCGCAGCACGGGTTCCGGGATCCAGGATTCGATCGGCGTGCCGCCCCAGGAGGCGTGCAAGATACCGACGGGCACGTTTAGCGTTTCGCTGACGAGGCGGGCAAAATAATAGCCCACACCGGTGAAGCCGCTGATCGTGTCGGGCGTGGCGCTGAGCCAGCCGCTGGTCTTGACCTTGTCGACGGGCAGGTCGGCCGGGAGATGGTCCACGCGCAGGTGGCGGATGAGCGGATTGGCCGGCCGGGCCTTTTCTGCGGCGAGAGAAACGGGCGAACTGCCGAGCGCCCATTCCATGTTGGACTGGCCGGAGGCGAGCCAGACCTCACCGACAACCACATCCCGCAGCGTGATGCTCGTGTGGCCGCGGGTCACCACGAGATCCGTCCCCGTGGCGTTGGCGGGCAGCGGATCGAGATCGGCGCGCCACAAGCCGGACGCGTTGACCTGGGTCAGCTTTGTCTGGCCGCCGAAAGTGACGGACACCGTGGAACCCGGCTGTTCGTCCCACCCCCACACGGGGACGGTGGTGTCGCGCTGCAGCACCGCGTGGTCGGTGAACGGCGGCGCGAGTTCGAGGGCGGGGAGATTGAGCGTGAGGCCGAGGCAGCCTGCCAGGAGAGAAGCGCCGGTGCGAAAGGAGACATTCATGGGGTCCGGGTAATCAACGGCGAAAGCGGTCGATTCGCAATAGGCATTTGCCACGCGAGTCTCCCCGGTGTTTGCTCGGTGCACCATGCTTTATCACTGCGTTTATTTCTGGCTGAAACCCGAACTCACCGCCGAACAGCGCGCGGACTTCCGTCGCGGCGTCGAAACCCTCAAGGCCATCAAGAGCGCCGCCCAGGTGATCGTCGGCGCGCCCGCCGCGACCACGCGCCGCCCGGTCGTGGACTCCAGCTACGATGTCGCACTCATCGTCGTTTGTCGGGATGTTGTCGCGGAGGCGGCCTACCAGGTGGACCCGGTGCACCTCGCCTTCATCGAGAATTTCAAAACCTTCTGGGCGCGCGTTCAGATCTACGACTCGGAGTGAGCCGCCTGCGGCGGCGGTTAGGGGATGTGCGTTAAGCGTTAAGTGTGAAGAGACCTCAACCCTGCCCCCGCGCCATGAGAGCCTTTCTACTCCGAACTCCTAACACCTAACCAATAACGTCCCCCATGCCCAACGTCGCTGACCAGGTCGTGATTGTCACGGGTGCCTCCGCGGGGATCGGTGAAGCCACCGTGCGGCGGCTGGTGCGCGGCGGGGCGAAGGTCGTGCTGACGGCGCGGCGCCAGGAACGACTGGATGCGCTCGCGCGGGAACTGGATGCCAGCGGGGCGCGCGTGCTCGCGGTGGCAGGCGACATCACCAGCGACACCGACCGGCGCAGACTGGTGGCGGCCACTCTCGCGAAATTCGGCCGGATTGACGCGCTGGTGAACAACGCCGGCTACGGCACGCGCGGGCCCGTGGAGGTGGTGCCGGTGGAGTTGATCCGGAAGAATTATGAGACCAACATCTTCTCCCTGGTCGCCTTGACGCAGCTGGTGCTGCCAGGCATGCGCGCACGCGGCTCCGGCTGCATCATCAACATCGGCTCCGTCGCGGGAAAAATCGCGCGACCGCTGTCCAGCATCTACGACTCGACCAAGCACGCGCTGGAAGCGTTGACCGACGGCCTGCGTGGCGAGCTGAAGCCCTTTGGCGTGCGCGTGGCGCTCATCCGTCCCGGCTTCATCATCACCGAATTTGTCGACGCCGCCAATGTGGCCTCGGCCGACGTGATCGCCAACGCCGGACCCTACGGGCCGTTCTACAAGGGCTACAGCGAGAACACGAAGTCCATGCGCCGCGTGGCCGGGGTGCCCGATGACATCGCCCGGTTGGTGGAGAAGGCGTTGGTCAGCCAGAATCCATCCGCGCGGTACAACGGTCCCTTCCATGCGAAAATCTTCCTGCTGCTGAAATGGCTCCTGCCGGACGCGGCGCTTGCGTGGGTCACGCGTTTGAAAGGTTAGGGAGCGGCACGATTTTTTGAGGCGGATTTTTCCGTGCCAGACCGTCCGGGCCGGGCCCTCAGCCGTAGTAAGCGGTGATGCATGCTTCCTTTTCCCGTCGCCCGTGGTTGGTTTTGGTCGGCTTTATCGGCGCCAGTTTCCTCGCTGGCGCCATCGGGTCCTGGGCTACCTTTGCCAATGTCCGGACTTGGTACCCCTTGCTCGCCAAACCGTCGTGGAATCCACCGTCGTGGATTTTCGGACCGGTTTGGAGCACCCTTTATGTGCTGATGGGCGTGGCCATCTGGCGCGCCTGGCGGACCGGGCCGGCGGCGCGACCGCTGGTGGCGGGCTATTTCGGGCAATTGGTTTTTAACGCGCTTTGGTCCGTGCTGTTCTTCGGCTTGAAGCAGCCGGCCTGGGCATTGGTCGACATCGTCGGGTTGCTCGGCTTGCTCGGGTGGATGCAGATTGGTTTGTGGCGGACGGACCGCCTGGCCGGCATCCTCTGGCTGCCGTATGTCCTCTGGGTGGGTTTCGCGACGGTGCTGAACGCGACGATCGTGCGGTTGAATTGAGGCTAATTCAGTCTGCACGGAAACCTCGTGGCCACACGCTTGGCTTTTGTATTCGCGCACTTTCGTGGGTTTCGTGGACGAAAGGTTGATGGTCATCGCGGCCCGCCGGGAGGCCGACCTTCCAGGGATCCAGACACCGACTGTCGTCTTGGGCGAACCGGTTGCTTAATCCGGATTGGCGGCGGTGGGTTTAGCTTGGGTGAGGAAGGTGTGGAGATCTTCGGCGAACTTTGGGCCGATGCCCGGGGTCTCGGCCAACTGGTCGACGGAGGCGTGGCGCATTTTTTCGATCGAGCCGAAGTGGGCGAGGAGGGCGGCTTTGCGCTTTTCGCCAAGGCCAGGGAAATCGTCGAGGATGCTCTCCTTGATCTTCCGGGAGCGGAGGTCGGCGTTGTAGGTATTGGCGAAGCGGTGGGCTTCGTCGCGCAGGCGCTGGAGCAGATTCAGCCCGGGATGGCCGAGCGGGAGGTTGAGCGGGGCGCGGGCGTCGGGGAAGATGATCGTCTCGTGTTTCTTCGCGAGGCCGATGAGGGCGGGCGGCATGCAGTCGAGGGCGACAAAGGATTTCAGGGCGGCGCCAATCTGGCCGCGGCCGCCGTCGATGACGACCAGGTCAGGGAACTGCTTCTTCTCTTCGATCAGCCGGCGGTAGCGCCGGCCCACGACCTCCTCCATCGCGCGGAAGTCGTCGTTGCCGATGAAACTCTTGATCGAGAAACGCCGATACTGGTCCTTGTCCGGCCGGCCGTCGGTGAAATGCACCATCGAGGCCACGACAAAGGTGCCGCTGATGTGCGAGATGTCGAAGCACTCCATGTGCACCGGCGGCGATTCCAGTCCGAGGGCCTCCTGCAGGGAGCGCAGGGCCTCGGTGTTGGGCCGCAGCTTGGTGAGGTCGCGGGTGAACTTGCGCGTGCGCTCGAGGGTCTTTTCCAGCGCCAGCACGATGTCGCGCAGCTCGGCGGCCTTTTCGTATTCCTGTTTGGCGGAACGGGCGGCCATCTCCGTGCGCAAGGTTTCCAGCCATTCGCGGGACTTGCCGTCGAGAAACTCGCAGGCCGCGGCGACGCGGTCCTGGTACTCGGCGGCGCTGACCTCGTTGGGCCAGGCGGAGAGCTCGGCGCGCACGTCGTCGTAGAGCTGCCAGCGGCCGTCGGGGAGTTTCACGGGATTCGTGTCCGCCAGCAGCACGCCGAACTGCTTGCGCATGGAGGCGAGCGTGCGGCGCAACAGGCCGGAATGCGCGAAGGGGCCGAAGTAACGCGAGCGGTCGTCCTTGCGGAAGCGCGTGAGCACGAACCGGGGCAGCTCGGCGTCGGTGTTGAGGCGGACGAGGAGGAAGCGTTTGTCGTCGGTGAAGTCGGTGTTGTACTTGGGCCGCCACTGTTTGATCAGCTTGCCCTCCAGCAAAAGGGCCTCGGGCTCGGACTTCACCTCGATGATCTCGAAGTCGGCGATCATCTCGATCAGGGTACGGATCTTGGGTTGGTGGCGCAGGGCCCGCGTCCGCCCGGGTTGGAAGTAGGAGGAAACGCGTTTCTTAAGGCTCTTGGCCTTGCCCACATAGATGATGCGCCCGAGGCGGTCCTTCATCAGGTAGACACCGGGGGTTTCGGGCAGGGCCCGGACTTTCTCCTTGAGGTCAATCGCCATCGAGCGGACAGGGAGCACGAAACCCGGCAAAAGTCAGCCTTGCGCTTCCGGTTTGAACAATGTGCCCGGACGCACACCGCCAAGCTGGCAATTTCCGGGAAAGGGGGTAGGGTACCGCGGACAGTTCAGTCAATGGCACACCAACCGGCAAACTCCGATCCGACGCGCAACGGCGCGTCCCCCACCACTTTCCGCTACGAACTCCTCACCTTCGGTGATGAGCTTTTGCTCGGCCTGACGGCGAATGCCCACCTCGCGTGGATCGGGGCGCAGCTGGGCCGGCGCGGTGTGCTTTTGCAGCGCAACGTCACGGTGACGGACGAGGCGGCTGACATTGCCGCGCAGTTTCGGGAAAGCTGGGCCCGGTCCGACGTGGTCATCACCACCGGTGGCCTTGGGCCGACTTGTGACGACCGCACGCGGGAGGCCGTCGCGGAGGTCCTGGCCCAGAAGCTGGTCTTCGATCCCGCGATCGAGCAGGCGATCCGCGAGCGCTTTGCGAAATTTTCCCGGGTGCCCACGGCCAACAACCTGAAACAGGCCTGGCGCTTCGAGGGATGCGTGGTGCTGCCCAACGGGAACGGCACGGCGCCGGGACTCTGGGTTGAGCAGAACGGGAAGGTGCTCATCATGCTGCCCGGCCCGCCCAATGAGTTGCAGCCGATGTTCACCGAGCAGGTCCTGCCGCGGCTGGCGGCACTCGGCCGGTTGTCCGACCACGAGGCCTACATTCAGATCCGTTCCATCGGCGTCGGTGAATCCGCCCTGGAGACGCTCTTCGAGCCCACTTTCAACCGCAGTCCGGGACTCGGCATCGCCTTTTGCGCGCACCAGGGACAGGTGGACTGCCGCATCAGTTCGCCCGACGGGCATTATGGCATGGAGAAACTCCGCGCCATCGCCAGCGAGTGCGCGACGTTGCTGGGGGATAATTTTCTCTGCTTCGGGCACGACAGTCTCGCACAGATCGTCGCCGACCAGCTCAAGCTCCAGGGCCGCACGCTCGCCGTGGCCGAGTCGAGCACCGGCGGGATGCTCTCCAACGCCTTTGCCGACCTGTGTGGCGCCTGCAAATTCTTCCAGGGGGGCATCGTCAGCACGAGCAACGAGGCGAAGATGCTGATGCTGGAGTGTCCGGAGTGCCTGCTGGAGCAGCACGGTGCCGTCAGCCCCGAGTGCGCCGTCGCGATGGCGAGCGGCGTGGCCGAGAAACTGGGTTCCGACTACGGGCTAGCGATCACGGGGTTTTCGGGCCCCTGCACGGGCCACAAGGAAAACCCCGTCGGAGGCATTTATCTCGGCCTGCACAGCCCGGCCGGGGACTGGGCGAAGCAGATGAATTATCCGGGACCGCGCGCCGCCGTCAAACAGCGGGCCATCAATGACGCTATCGACTGGCTTCGCCGCGAGGTCCTGAAGGAATCGCGCCGCCACGCCGCCCCGCAGGTGAATTGAGGCCTGCGGCGCCTGCGCCGCAGAGAAGTTGGAAATGCGTGGTTGGTATTTGGGCAGGACGGATTCCGATCAGCCGTGCAAAATCTGGCGATCGCCTCCTGTCGCCTCGTACGGACCCGTTAATGATCAGATGACCGGAAATTTTTCGTGTGTTTAACGGTTTCGCTGGCAAATCTCCTCCCGATGCCCGCCACGCCCAAGCCCTTCATCTTCGTCTGCGGACCCGACGACTTTCTCGTCGGGCGCCTCGGGAAGGAGCGGTTTGACGCGCTCGTGACCGAGGCGCAAGCGGACGACTTTTCGCGGGAGATCATCAATGGCTTCGCGGGCAACGTCGATGAGGTCGAGGTGGCGGTGAACCGCTTCCGCGATGCCGTGCAGACCGTGCCGATGTTCGGCGGCAAGCGCGTGGTGTGGCTCAAGGACGTGAGTTTCCTCGCCGACAACGTCACCGGCCGCGCCGAGGGCACGCTCAAGCAGGTCCAGGCGCTGCAGGAGATTTTGGAAAAGGTGAATCCCGATGAGGTGGCGGTTGTCGTCACCGCGGCGCCGGTGGACCGGCGGCGCAGTTTTCCAAAATGGTGCGAGGCCAACGGGGATTTCACGCTGGCCGGAGGCGATGGCGACAATGCCGTCGAAGCCCTTGCCGGCGTGGCGCTGGCCGAGGCCCGGGCGTTCGGTGCGACCTTCGGCGAGGGCGCGGCGGAGATCCTGCTCACCAAGGTCGGGGCCAACACGCGCCTGATCACGGAGGAGGTGCGCAAGCTGGCCACCTACGCCGGCGAAGGCGGCGTCATCGAGGCGGCGCATGTCGTCGAACTCACGCCCAACATGGCGGAAGGTGATTTCTTTGAGTCGGCGGAACGGTTTTTCTCCGGCGACCTGCCCGGCACCCTGCGCGCCCTGACGCAGCATTTCTTCACCGGCGGCGATGCGCGTCCGGTCCTGTCATCGTTGCAGAACCGCAACCGCATTTTGATCCAGGCGCGCGTGCTGATCGACGCCGGCGACCTGCGGGCGCCCGGACCCTACGGTTTCGACAAGGCGGCGTGGGCGCGGGCCCAGGAAAATTACGCGGAGCACTTTGGCGGCATCACCGAGAAGAGCGGTTACAACCTCTTCACGCAGAACCAGTGGTACGCCGGCAAGCTCGTGAGCACAGGCCGGCTGCCCACCTTGCGCCGGTTGATCGACAACCAGCAGGAATTCCTCGCCGCCTTCGAGGAGATCATCCGCCGGCCCAATGACCAGGAGACCGTGCTGCGCGAGATGGCGGTGCGGTGCCTGACGTGACGGCCGCAGCGAGGTTTACCGCCGGCTTCAAAGGGCTTTGACGAGACCGGCCAGACGGTCGGCAGGTACCGCGCCGGCCGCCAGGTAAAGCTGATTGCCTCGGGTCCAGGCCGTGTAGTGCCAGTCGTCGCCGGCGCTAAGCACGACGCGATCGCCCGCTGCCGCCCCCTTGGAAAACCCGTCGAGCGGCATGACGACCAGATGGATCAGCGGGACCGCTTTCTTCATCATCTGGCCGTCTGGTCCGGTGGAAAGCATCGTCTTTTTTGCCGGCATGGCTCCCGCGGGGGTGTCGGCACGACGGGAATCCAACAGGAAACAGATAAGGAAAACCTGCCGGCCTTGCACCGTCAGCACCTGGCATCCGTAACTCGGCAGACCAGCCAAGGCGGGTGGAGGTATGAAGTCGGCCGGGCCACCCTGCCGGCGCAGCCATTCGACAAGGGTTGCGCGGTCGGCCGATACGACCGGCAGGCTGTACTCCGGATTGGAGAAATACTTTTTGACCGCGTCGGCGACGGCGGCCGTCGTGACGCTCGTTGGGTTGGAACGTTCACGGAGTTGATGAGACGTGCTGAACAATCCCAAACCCAGGATCACGATCGCGGCCGCCAACCACGACCACATCCGGCGCGCCCGGGCTTTCGCCGCAACGCGGCCGGCGGCGAGAATGGCCTGCACCCGGGCGGGTGGGAGATCCTGACCCTCGTAGTGACGGCGGAGTTGCTGTTCGAAATCATCCATGATGGATCAGAGTAATTGGCGAAGAAATCGGGAGTGGATTGCGGGGCGGTGGCGGGAAGGAGGCAAGGGTCATCCGGTGATGCTGACGACGACTTGCAGTTTTTTCAGGGCGCGGTGTAGCAGGCTCAGCACGGTGCCGCGCGGCTGATTGGTGAGCACACCCACTTCCTCCGCCGTGTGGCCCTCGATGTAGTGAAGATAGAGCGCTTCGCGCTCTCCGGGCCGCAACCGGCCGAGCAGCTGGGCAACATCCCCCTTCGTGCCCGGGGGCGGGGACGGCTCGGCGGGCAGCGGATCGTCCAGGGCTTCCACCGAGTCGAAGGCGATCAGGCGCTGGCGCCGGCAACGGTCAATGAACAGGTGGCGGATGGTTGTGAGCAGTGCGGCACCCGAATGGACCCCACCATATTTTCGGCAGAGTTTCAACCAAGCCTCCTGCAACAGATCCTCCGCGTCCTGCGCATGATGCGTCAGCGACAGGGCATAGCGGTAGCCGCTTTGCAGGAGAGCGGTTTCAGCAACGGCGTCGGGGGAAAACGGAACGGACAGGGGTTCCACGGACGGTTTTGAGCTGTGGCGGGCGGTGGTTATTCCCGGAAAGTCCCCAAAAAGGGCAAATCGGCACGCGCCCGCCGGGGGCGGATGCGTGCCGCTAAAGCCTGCGACTTCAGTGCTTGCTGGCTTCGACGATGACACCGGCGCTGGCGCAGGTCCAGTAAAGCGTCCCGTTGGTGGCCACGGTGATGTCAGCGGGCTCAGGATCACCGGCGTGGATGAGCGTCTTTTTTCCGGTCTTGAGATTGTACTCCCATACCTTGTTGGTTCCACCAGCGGCCCCGCTCACGCCGGGAGTCGGCACCTCGGTCCAATAGAGCAGGCGGCCATTGTTGCTGACCGCGATGCCGGTGGGCTTGTCCAGGCCGGTGAGCAATGGCGCGGTGACTCCGTCTTCATCCTGATGCAGTATCACGCCGGCCGATTTGCAGGTCCAATAGAGGTCACCGCGGCGGGAGACTGCAATATCGGTGGGTTCGGGTTCGCCCTGATGGAGGACGGTGGGGGCGTTGGGACTGTCCGTGTCGACGACGGATACCTTGTTGAGACCGCCGGGGACGCCGGGCGTGGGCAGTTCCGTGAAATAGACCCGACCATCACGATCCACGGCGATGCCGGAAGGTTTGTTCAGACCGGTGAGGAGCGGGGCGGCTTCGGCCCCCGGCCAGGCCGCCTGCTCGAGGATGACGCCGGCCGACTTGCAGGTCCAATACAGCACGTCGCAGTGGTCGATCGTGATGTTCACGGGCTCGGGCTCTCCCTGGTGGAGGGTGACGATGCGACCGGACCGCAGTTTCAGCTCCTTGACGGCATTCAGGCCGCCCCCGACGCCCGGGGTGGGAATTTCGGTGAAATAGAGGCGATTGTTGCCGGCGATGGTGATGCCGGTCGGGCGGCTCAGGCCCGTAGCCACGACCTTGAAGGTGTAGCCGGCTTCCTTGGCCGGGGCGAGCGGAGCGAGCAACAGCGCGAGGGTGGTGCCGAGCAGAAGGCGGGGCAGCAGTATTTTTGGGGAAGTAATCATGAGGATATTATTGATGGGTTGAGGGACGCAGGAGCGCGTCTACCTCGGTAAACGAACCAAGCCGTCGTTTGATTGCAGGAGTCGGGGTTTTACTTCGCCGACGCCGTGCGGCCAGGGGGCCTGACACGCTTTTCCATTGGCAAGCCCGGGGGCGGGGACTAACGCTTTTCCCTCTTGAACCCACCGACCTCACCTTCCGCCGATTCCATCCCCAACGTGCTCGCCGAACGTTATGCGTCGTCCGCCATGCGGGAAATCTGGTCGGCCCACGGCCGCATCTTGCTGGAGCGCGACTTTTGGATCGCGGTGATGAAGGCGCAGCGTGACCTCGGGGTCGCCATCCCCGCCGAGGCGATCAAGGACTACGAACGCGTGCGCGATGACGTGAACCTTGAGCGCATCAAGGAGCGCGAGCGGGTCACGCTGCACGATGTGAAGGCCCGCCTGGAGGAGTTTTCCGATCTCGCCAAACGCCAGTTCATTCATCTGGGGCTGACGAGCCGCGACCTGACGGAAAACGTCGAGCAACTTCAGGTGGCGCGGGCGCTGAAGCTCGTGCAGTTCAAGGCCGTGGCCGCGCTCAACCTGCTGGCGCGCCGCGCCGCCGAGTACCGCGATGTCATGATCACGGGGCGCACGCACAACGTGCCCGCCCAGCCCACGACCCTCGGCAAGCGCCTCGCCATGTTCGGACAGGAACTGTCGCTGGCGCACGCGCGTCTCGATGAGCTGATCGCCCGTTACCCGGTGCGCGGCCTGAAGGGAGCGGTCGGCACACAGCTCGACCAGCTCACCCTGCTGGGCGGCGACACCGAGAAGGTGGACCAGCTCGAAGGCCGCATCCTCAAGCACCTCGGCTTCAAGGCCGCGTTCTCCGCCGTCGGCCAGGTCTATCCGCGTTCGCTCGATTTCGACACCGTCAGTGCGCTACATCAGGTCGGCGCCGCGGCCGCGAGTTGCGCGACGACGCTCCGTCTGATGGCTGGCGCGGGCCTGCTCACGGAGGGTTTCCAGGACGGCCAGGTCGGTTCCTCCGCGATGCCGCACAAGGTCAACGCGCGGAACTGCGAGCGTGTATGCGGCTTCTCCACCATTCTCTCCGGCTATGTCACCATGACGGCCAATCTGGCCGGTCACCAGTGGAACGAGGGCGATGTGTCGTGCTCGGTGGTGCGTCGCGTGGCGCTGCCCGACGCCTTTTTCGCGATCGACGGGCTTTTCGAGACCTACCTGACCGTGCTGCGTCAGCTCGAGGCCTTTCCGGCCGCCATCGCGGCGGAGAACGAACGCAACCTGCCGTTCCTCGCCACCACCACGATCCTGATGGAGGCGGTGAAGAACGGCGCCGGCCGCGAGACCGCCCATGAAGCGATCAAGGAACATGCCCTCGCCGCGGCCAAGGCCCTGCGCAATGGTGGTGATGCCGATCTCCTTTCCCGGCTTGCCGGCGACAAGCGTGTCGGCCTCGGCAAGAAGAAGCTCACCGAGGTGCTGCGCCAGAACGAGCGCTTCGTCGGGGCCGCGCCGCATCAGGTAGATGCCTTTGTCGCGTCGGTCCAACCCCTCGTGAAAAAGCACAAGGGCGCCGCCGACTACCGCCCGGGCAAGCTGCTCTAACGACGCGTTCGTTCCGCTGCTGGTGGTTTTTCGGCCGTCCGGCACAATTTTCTTTAGGGAGAGTGCCGCCGCGGCAGCATGGGACCCATGAACCGAAAGGCTTTCCTTACCACCTCGCTTGTTGCTTCGTCGGTGTTGGTCATGGCGCCCGTGGGGCGAGCCGCCGAAAATACCGAGACGGAAGTCGGTCCGGAGACCGGCCGGGGTCCCGGGCGCGGGCCGCGGCAACCGTTGCGGCAGGTGCTGGAGTTCGTCCAGGCCGGGCATGGCGACCTTGGCAAGGTCAAGGTCATGCTCGCGGCCGCGCCGGGCCTGATCCACGCGCGGTGGGACTGGGGCGATGGCGACTGGGAAAGCGCCTTGGAAGGCGCCGCCCACATGGGCCGGGCCGACATTGTGCGCCACCTGCTGGCCCATGGGGCCCGCGTGGACAGTTTTTCCGCCGCCATGCTGGGGGATGCCGCCACCATCCAGGCGTTGGTGAACCTCGAACCGGCTCTGGCCAACGCCAAGGGACCGCATGGCCTGCCGCTGATGTTCTATATCGGCTACGGCGGCAGTATCGCGATGGCGGAGGCGGTCGTGCCGCACTTGGCGGATCGGGCGGGGGAGTGCAACCGGGCGATCCACACCGCCACGCTGTCCAACCACGAGAACCTGGTGGCATGGTTGATTCAGAACGGCGCCACGGACCTGAACACCAAGAATTTCTTCGGCAAGACGCCGCTGGATGCGGCGATGGAGAGGAAGTTCGACGGAGTGGCCCGTCTGTTGCGCGCCCACGGGGGCCGAACTTCAGAGTGAGCGAGGCCGGATGATGGGAAGAGATTGCGAAAAGGCACCGGTGGGGTGGCGCCAACGGCTTACGCCCTGGAATTACCTATTCACCCCCCGGCGGGAGATTTGGTTTGCCAGTCCCGTCCGGCCGGCCTTTTTTGACCGTTCGCGTTCATTTTTATACCAGCTTTAACCACACCCACACCATGGCAGAACTCAACGGCAACTGTCTCATCGGCCAGACCGGCGGTCCCACCTCCGTCATCAACGCCAGCGTCGCTGGCGTCGTCTCCGAAGCCCTTAATCATTCCTGCATCGAGGAAATCTATGGCGCGCTCAATGGCGTTCATGGTCTCCTGAGCGAGGATCTCGTCGACCTGGCGGCCGAATCCCAGCAGGCGATCCGCGGACTCCACCACACCCCCGGCGCCGCCCTCGGTTCCTGCCGTTCGAAGCTCAAAAAGCCCGCCGATTTCGAGCGCGTGCTCGAGGTCTTCAAGGCGCACAACATCCGCTACTATTTCCACATCGGTGACGGCGACTCCCAGGAGACCGCCATCAAGCTCGGCGAGACCGCCGCCGCCCAGGGCTACGAGCTCCGCGTCATCGGCATCCCCAAGACGATCGAGAACGACATTCCGGCCACTGACCACTGCCCCGGCTACGGCAGCGCGGTGAAGTTCATCGCCTCCACGGTCAAGGAACTCGCGCTCGACGCCGAGGCCATCGGCCAGGGCGATCTCGTCACCCTGATCGAGGTCATGGGTCGCAACTCCGGCTGGCTCGCCGCCGGCGCCTCGCTGGCCAAGCGCCGCGACCACCCGAACGATCCTCCGCACCTCGTCTATCTCCCGGAAGTTCCCTTCAGCAACGAGAAGTTCCTCGATGACGTCCGTCGCGTGCTCAAGCGCGAGAAACACTGCGTCGTGGTCGTGGGCGAAGGCCTCGTGGACAAGGACGGCAACTACGTTTCCGTCGAGACCAGCGCCACCGATGCCGCGGGCCATGCCCAGCTCGGCGGCGTCGGCGATGTGCTCCGCGATCTCGTGGAAGCCCAGCTCGGTGCGAAAGCCCGCGTGGCCCGCCTCGGCGTGGCCCAGCGTGCGGCCGCCCACATTGCCTCGAAGACCGATGCTGACGAGGCCAGCCTCGCCGGTCAGGCCGCCGTCAAGGCCGCCGTCAACGGGGAGACCGGCAAGCTCGTCACCCTCGTGCGCGGTGACGGTGACCAGTACACCTGCGAGACTGGACTCAGCAACCTGAGCGACGTGGTCGGCAGCCTGAAGAAGCTCCCCAAGGAATGGGTCAACGAGGACGGGGTCAGCCTGAACTTCCAGTTCTTCCGCTACGCCACCCCGCTCATCCAAGGCGAGATCAGCGTTCCTTTCGACAACGGCCTGCCCGCTTACGCCAAGCTCGGTCGCGAGTCCGTCGACAAGACGCTTCCCGGCTACGAGGCCTAAGCGTCACCCCAGCTATTCTCCAGAGCCGGTCCGCAGGGACCGGCTCTTTTTGTTAATACCTTGGAGCTGGTGCTTGATTCTCTCAAATTGAGGGAGCGAGCGAGTCCGCGACGGCGGGCGCCGTTTGTCGCGAGCAAGCTCGCTCCCACAAAGAAGGGGAAAGGACTCGGCGATATACCGTGGCGCTCTGGCCAGAATGCGCTCGCCTGTCCGGGGCCGTGCGAGACACTCAGCCGAGCCAGCCCTGAGCCATGGAAGACCCGTCCCTTTCCGTCCTGATCGTTGACGACGATCCGACCACGACCGCCGTGCTTCGGGGATTGTTGCGCAATCTCGGAGCCGAACTGGCCTGCACCGTGACCAGCGTGGGGACCGGCAAGGCGGCCCGCGAGGAGTTCAGGCGCGGGTCGCACCAGCTGGTGCTGCTTGATTACCTATTGCCCGACGAGGACGGGCTCACGTTGCTGGCGGCGATTCATGCCTTGCCGGAGAGCCGGCGGCCGGTGGTGGTCATGCTCACCGGGGCGGGCAACGAACAGGTGGCCGTCGAAGCCATGAAACTCGGGGCCAAGGACTACATGGTGAAAACCGCCTTGAGCCCGCTTGCGCTGCGTCGCGCCATCGTCGGAGCCCTGGAGCGGCGCCGCCTCGAGGCGCGGCTGGCCGAATACACGGACCAGTTGAAACGGCACAACGAGAAGCTGGAGGCCGATCTCGCCATGGCGAGGGGCGTGCAACAGGCCCTGTTGCCGGAGTACTATCCCGAGTTTCCACCCGGAGCCGGGCCGGAGCGCAGCCGGTTGCGGTTCAGTCACCGCTGGATTCCCTGTCACCAGGTGGCGGGGGATTTCTTCTCGGTGTTTCCTGTGTCCGAGCAGGTCGCCGGCGTTTTCCAGTGCGACGTCATGGGCCACGGCGTGCGCGCCGCGCTCATCACGATGCATCTGCGCGGACTGCTGGGCGAACTGCAGCCTCTGGCCGGGGAGCCCGGGGCCTTTCTCACCGAGCTCAACGGCCGGTTGCAACGGCTGCTCTCCCGGGTGGGCGACATGGTCTTTGTGACGGCGGTCTACCTCGTCGTCGATGCCGCCGCGGGCGAGATCCGGCTGGCCAATGCGGGACATCCCACCCCCTTGCACCTGCAGCGCAACCGCGGCCAGGTTTCACCGTGTTCTCAGCCGGACGGTCCCGGCCCCGCCCTTGGCCTGATGCCGGAATTCAACTACGACGCGGTAAAACGTCCGCTGGCCCCCGGTGATGCGGTGTTGCTGTTCACCGACGGTCTCTACGAGGTCGCGGGTGCGGATGGGGAGGAATTTGGGCAGGCCCGGCTGCGCAAGGCCGTGACCGGCCGACTGACGCAAGACACCGCCAGCCTCCTTGATGGCGTTCTGGCCGAGGTCCAGCAACACAGTCCGACGGGTCAGACCGGCTTGCCGGATGATGTCTGCCTCGTGGCGGTGGATTTCGCAGGTTGATCACGGGGACCGCCGGCCGGCTCCGCGCCGGGGGCGGTCAAGCAAACCGGGACTTGTCACGGGGCGGGGACATGCGTTCAGTCGCCAGCTTGATCAAACCTCATCGTCTACCCTTCACCTTCATGAAACGCTCCACCCTCACCCTGTCAGCCGCGCTCGCCGTGGCCCTCGTCTCTTTCACCGCCTGCGGCAAGAAGCCGGAACCGGCTGCCGCCGCCAAGTCCGGCATCGCTTCGGTTGATCAGAAGGTGAGCTATGGCATCGGTTACAACATCGGTGCCGGCCTGGCCCGCGACGGCGTGGTGCAGGTGGACATGGAATCCTTGAAAGCCGGATTGGCGGACGGACTCGCCAAGGAAAAGACCCGCGTGCCGGAAACCGAGTTGCAAGCGGCCTTCGGCACGATGCAGGAGCGCGCCGCCAAGATGGCGGCCGCCGAGGGCGAGAAACAGCTGGCAGCGGGCAACGATTATCTCGCCAAGAACAAGACCAAGAAGGGCGTGAAGACCACGGCCTCCGGCCTGCAGTACGAGGTGCTGAAAGCCGGGTTTGGCGCGAAGCCCAAGGCGACCGACACGGTCCGCGTGCACTATCATGGCACGTTGATCGACGGCACGGTTTTTGACAGCTCAGTCGAGCGCAACGAGCCCGTCGAGTTTCCCGTCACAGGTGTGATCAAGGGCTGGGTCGAGGCGCTGCAGCTGATGTCGGTCGGTGACAAGTGGAAGCTGACCGTCCCGGCTTCCCTCGGCTACGGCGCGCGTTCGAACGGAAAAATCCCGGCCAACGCCGTGCTGATTTTCGAGGTCGAGCTGCTCGGCATCAAGTAAGGCGAAGCACTGAACCGGCTGCCCTCCCGATCCAAATTCCGATCGGGAGGTCCGTGATAGCGGATCGGGTATTGGCCGGACGCACCCCGTCGCTTCGCGCCACCCTACTAGCTACAGGGGACTTCGCCTGCGTGGGCTTGAAATACCCACGATGGAGCCGGAACGATGCAGACAGATTTCACAACGAAATACACGAAGCACACGAAAGGAGCACGCACAGGAAGTATTACACCGTGATTGGTTGGAGTCACTGAGTGGTGACTTCATTGAGACGGTCTCCGTCCGGACTGGTTGTTCATTTCGTGCATTTTGTGTGTTTCGTGGTGGCCCCAGATTGATTGGTTCCGGATGAAGGGCGATACCCCTCAGGGCGGAGGTGTCGCTTGAGCTCGGCCGGTGCATTGAGCGGTAGTCACGAAATAGCCAACCCACCCGTCACGGTTTCGCGTCGAATTTGAATCCCTTGTCCTTGGCCTGCGTTTCGAGGACGCGGAAGGCGTCGAGCTCGAGCACGCCTTCCTTGCCGGCCAGGCTCTTGAGTTTTTCGGCGGCGACGGCATCGCGCTTGGCCACGAGGGCGGCGAGCTCGGCCTGCAGGGCGCGGCGTTCCTCCACCTTTTTTGCGATCAGCTCGTTCCGGGCCGCCGGGGCCATGGCCTGCAGCTTTTCGTCGAGCTTGCCGATGTCGAGCGAGTCGAGCTGCTGCCGGCCGTTCATGACGTCGACGACGAGATCGCCGCCACCGGAGACGACGGCGCCGTAGTCGGCCTTGCCCAGATACGACGAGCGGTCGGCGGCGGCCTCGGGAGAGAGGCTGGCGAGGACCGACGTGTTCCTGGCGGCGTTTTCCTGCTCGGCCTTGGAACCGTAGAGGATGATGGTGCGGTTCAGGCGCAGATTGAGCTGGATGATGTCCTCGTCGTAGGGCGTCTCGATCTTGATGGTGCCGCCGCTCTGCAAAATGGCCGCGTAGGTGCCGTTGGTGAGACTGGCGATCTCGCGCCAGACCTCCTCGGTGCCGTTCAAGCGGCCGCATTGGAGGGTGTTGATGAGGATTCCCTTCTGGTTCGCGAGCCGGCAGCTGGTCCGGTACTTGACGTCATCCTGATAATCCATGTGCGGCCGGGCATCGCCGACCAAAAAGATGACGCGCAACACCGCGGGATCGGCACTCCACTGCATGTCGCGGACGGCCTGATGCAACGCCTCGTTGACGGACTCAGGTTCGTCCCCGCCGCCCAAGGCCTGAAAGCTGTGCAGCCGGGTGTAAACCTCGTCGAGATTGGTGCTGAGCCCGTGGACCTGGGTGACGTACGCGTCACCCCGATCGCGATAAGCGACGAGGCCGAAGCTGATCTCCGGCGTCGGGTCGGCGGACTTCAGCTTGTTGGCGATGGCCCAGATTTTCTGTTTGGCCCCGGCGATCATGCCGCTCATGGAGCCGGTGGTATCCAGCACGAAAACGACTTCCATGCGGGGTCGTTCGGGGTGCGGACGCAGGTGGGCGGACATGGGCGAGCAGGCGAGAGCGACGACACCCAGCAGGGCGGCAAGACGGAGAGATGAAATAATGCGCATGCCAAGGATACGCCCGAACCCGCGCTTTATTAGAGCGGTGGCCGGATTGCCCGCCCGCGAAGCAGACACGGTCGGTCGGGAGACCGACCCTCCAGGCTTAGACGACCGCGCGGAGGGCTTCGGCGCAGAACGGTCCGCCGCGCGCCGAGGACCCCGAGATTTTCACTCGTCCAGAATCACCACGCCGGTGGCGGTCGTGAGGGCGGTCAGGACCCGGAACTCGACGCTTTCATGGTCGTGTCCGCCAGGCGATATCTTGAAACCTTCGATGAGGGTTTGCATCACGCCGCTGTAGGTCGGGGCGCTGGCCGAAAGGGGGATGCGCTTGAGGGCAAGCGCCCCCGGCTGCAGAAAGGTCGCGGCGGCGGAAAAGGGTTGGCGGTCATCGGGCAAACCGGGAGAAGACGCTCGTCGCACAGTGATTTCCATCCGGCCCTCGGGCGAATCGAACTTGTAGGGCATGTGCGGGAGTTTGATGTTCATGGGTCAACCTGCGGTCGGTTGTCCGCGTTAGCAACCTCCGTGGACGACTATCGCACCGATAGTTCGGCTAATTCGCCGCGCTGCCGACCATTTCCCGTATCGTGCCGGCCTGGTGGCCACTGAGCTCGGTGCGGAGGCGTCCGCATTGGGCGTGAATCTGGACCTCGAACTTGTGCAGATTGAAGCTCGGGTAGACACTGTCCTTCAGGATGGCCCATTCGGCCGTCTCCTCGATCGGCACCAGGTTGGCGAGTACCGGGTCTCCGGAGGTGCCGACTTGATTGTGCCGGCAGAGGTCGCGGGCGAGGGAGATGATGGCGACCAGCTTGGTGTCGGCGGTGGCGGCGGCCGGATCGTCGATCCAGCGCATGACGTTGGCGAAGCGGCGCGACAGGCCGAACCGGTCGGCAAAATACGCGGCCAGCTGCATCGTGGTGCAGCCGAGAAAGAGCTTTTCCGCCTCGGCCAGCGTCTGGCGGTGGCTCCGGGCGTGCTCGAGGATGACGCGGAAGCCCACGGGATGCAGGTGGGCGAGAATGAGTTTGCCGATGTCGTGCAGCTGACCGGCGGTGCGGGCGGCGGGTTCGAGGCTGTTGAATTCCAGGTCGCGGCAGATCGTCTGCGCGATGCGGGCGACGCCGCGCTGGTACGTCCAGAAATTCGTCCAATTGAACCCCGGAGGCAGGTTCATGACGCGCTCGCGGGTGATGACGAGGGTGCGGGCCTGTTGCTGCAGACGCACCTCGCCGAGCAGGCCCACCGCGAGCCGGGCGTCTTCGATGTGGTCGAAGTCGTCCGCCTTGGGCGGGTGGACGGCATTGGCGGCGATCA